>JACCDM010828491.1_pt1 | contig 15510 bp, 12 predicted proteins | sample 7445851 | NCBI WGS metagenome assembly JACCDM01 (sample SAMN15323438, study PRJNA562643) | freshwater metagenome | isolation source: river surface water | place: USA:Blue River Watershed | collected 2017-08-16
AAGTCACTACACACAACTAATTTACCAGGCATATTTTGCATTACTAAAATGACATTTTTGGGCGTTACAGCGAAAAATTCTCCGTTGTACCACAAATCCTTAAAAACATTTTTAAGATAAGCTTCAGCTTGAGAGCAATTTTCACATTCTAAATAAGCAATACATTCATATTTCCCTGGAACACCAGCTGAACTTAGGGAATGCATTCTTTCAGGTATTCCCTTTGTTGATTTACCAAACTTTATAAGTTGTTGGTGAGTCTCTGGATGCATTATTTCTAAACTTCTTGAGATATAGAGATATTCAATGTTCATAATAAAAATATATATACCTTTTTTTAATAATTTGTAAAGGCATAAAAAAAGGGAGAAGATTTCTCTTCTCCCTTTTCAGCTTATCAGAGTTAACTTCCGCAAGCTTCACAATCAGGATTGTCCAAAGAGCAAACTGCTGCATTGAACTCATCTGGATTAAAATCCTTATTAATCTCTACCTTTGGGGCTTCGACAACTGGAGTTTTATCAAGAGATTGCATACCTGAAGTGTCAATACCAAGACCCTTAATAGCAGAGGCTTTTGGCTTTGTTCTTAAGTAATACATACCAGTTTTGAGACCGAGCTTCCAACCATAGAAGTGAGCTGAGGAAAGCTTCGTCATAGTAGGCTCAGCCATGAACATGTTCAATGACTGGCTTTGATCAATAAAATAGTTACGATCACGAGCCATTTCAAGGATAGATTTACCCTTCATCTCCCATACTGTCTTGTAAACTTCACGGATATCAGCTGGAATCTCTTCAATGTCTTGAACTGAACCATTATTGATGAATAGTTTCATTCTGACATTGTCTGTCCAAAGACCATTGTTAACAAGATCTTCAACAAGATGCTTATTTACAATCGCATACTCACCCGAAAGTGTGTTTCTCTTGTAAAGGTTTGAAGTAAATGGTTCAAAACACTCGTTATTGCCAAGGATTTGAGCTGTTGAAGCTGTAGGCATTGGTGCAACAAGAAGTGAGTTTCTTAAACCAAATTCTTTGATTTCTGCTTTGAGATCTGAAAAATTCCAAAGTCCTGAAAGATCATTTTCATTAAGTCCCCAGAGGTCATATTGTAATAAACCTTGAGATGCTGGAGATCCTTGAAAAGACGAATAAGGTCCATAGGTTTTAGCCAAATCCTTTGATGCAGTGAGAGCAGCAAAATAAATTGTTTCAAAAATGTCTTGATTTAATTTTCTTGCTTCTTCAGATTCGAAAGCAAGCCCCATCATAGCAAAGGTATCTGCTAAACCCTGAACACCCAAACCGATAGGACGGTGCTTAAAGTTCGAATGCTGAGTTTCTTCTGTTGGATAGAAGTTGACATCGATGACTTGGTTTAGATTAACTGTAGCTTGATAAGTTACATCAAAAAGACGTTGGAAATCAAACTTTCTTAACTTCTTGTCTTTTTCACGAACCTTGCCAGTAGGAATGACTACGTAGCGAGGAAGTGCAATTGAGGCAAGATTACATACAGCAATTTCATTCTTGTCCGTGTATTCCAATATTTCTGTACAGAGATTGGAAGACTTGATTGTGCCAAGGTTCTTTTGATTGCTCTTGTAGTTTGCAGCATCCTTATAAAGCATATAAGGTGTGCCAGTTTCGATCTGTGAAGTTAGGACCTTCTCCCAAAGCTCACGAGCCTTAACTGTCTTTAAACCCTTACCTTCTGCTTCATACTTTTCGTAGAGCTCGGTGAATGCCTTGTTTTCTGGAGTGTCATAAGCATCGATAAGACCAGGGACAGCTTCTGGTGAGAAAAGGGTCCAAACACCATCTTCTTCAACACGCTTCATAAATAGGTCAGGAATCCAAAGAGCCAAAAATAAGTCTCTTGCTCTCATTTCTTCCTTACCGTGGTTTTTACGAAGGTCTAAGAAATCAAAGACATCTCCATGCCAAGGCTCAAGATAGACAGCGATAGAGCCCTTACGCTTCCCACCACCCTGATCAACGTATCTTGCAGTCTCATTAAAAACACGCAACATAGGAACGATGCCATTAGACCAGCCATTAGTTCCCTTGATATATGAACCCTTGGCACGAATCTTATGAATATTTACACCAATGCCGCCTGCTGATTGAGATATCTTTGCACAATCAGAAAGAGTCTTGTAAATACCTGGAATTGAATCATCATCAATGTCTAACAAAAAACATGATGACATTTGAGGTCTTTTTGTACCAGAGTTAAACAATGTCGGAGTGGCATGAGTGAATAGACCTTGAGAGAGCATGTCATAGGTTTTTTGAACCATTTCAAGATTGTCACGCCAAATACCAACAGCCACACGCATGTACATTTGTTGAGGCGTTTCTGCTGGCTTGTTGTTCCTCTTAAGAAGATAAGATTTTTCAAGCGTCTTATATCCAAAATAATCGAAATTAAAATCACGATCATGTACGATCATTGCATTGAGTTCGGTCGCATGCTCTTCAATGACAGCATAAACTTCATCAGAAATCAATCCAGCAGGTTCATTGTTAACTGGATTAATATATTCATAGAGCTGCTTTGCAACAACAGAGAATTCTTTAGCAACATCCTTATATAAAGATGTAATGATGATTCTGGCAGCAAGCTTTCCGTAGTCAGGATGCGTAGTAATCATTGAGGCAGCGGTTTCAGCACTGAGTTGGTCAAGCTCAGTGCTGGTCACACCATCATAAAGTCCAGAAATTACTTTCTTGGATACCTCAAAATAATCCACATAGTCTTCATTTAACCCGTAGGTTTGCTTACGGATCCTTGAAGAAATTTTGTCGAACTTAACTTGCTCGACTGTTCCATCTCTTTTAACAACATTCATATCTTGCTACCTTAAAAATCTTCTTCTGTTGAGAAAATATTAGTTTCTTCTTTAACTCCAACACCCTTTTTAGCATATTCTCCAACACGCTTTTCAAAGAAGTTGGTCTTATTTTCCATCGCAATATTCTTCATAAAGTCAAATGGGTTTTCTGAATTATATATCTTACCTACTCCCAAATCAACCAAAAGGCGATCTGATACGTATTCAAGATACTGCTTCATTAAATCTGCATTCATTCCTATCAAACTTACAGGCAATGATTCCGATATAAATTCTTTTTCAATCTCCAGAGCTGAATCGATAATTTCGATTAAACGCTCTCTCGAAAGCTTGTTTTCTACGTGGTGGTTGTAAAGGTGAACTGCAAAGTCAGTATGCATTCCTTCATCACGAGAAATAAGTTCATTTGAGAAAGAAAGACCTGGCATCAAACCACGCTTCTTAAGCCAGAAGATTGAACAGAAAGAGCCTGAGAAAAAGATTCCCTCAACTGCTGCAAATGCAATCAATCTTTCAACAAATGAATCGGAACCAATCCATTTCAATGCCCATTCAGCCTTCTTTTGTACAGCTGGGACTGTATCAATGGCGTTAAATAAATGATCTTGTTCTGCCTTGTCTTTGATGTAAGTATCAATCAACAAAGAATATGTTTCTGAATGGATATTCTCCATCATGATTTGGAAACCATAAAAGAACTTGGCCTCGGTGTATTGGACTTCTGCCACAAAGTTTTCAGCAAGATTTTCATTAACAATTCCGTCTGAAGCGGCAAAGAATGCCAGAACGTGCTTGACGAAGTGTTGTTCACCTGGGTTGAGCTTTTCCCAGTCTGTTAAGTCTTGTTGTAAGTCAATCTCTTCAGCTGTCCAAAAGGAAGCTTGAGCCTTTTTATAAAATTCCCAAATGTCCAAATGTTGCAGAGGAAACAAAACAAAACGATTCTTATTTTCTTGTAATATCTTTTCCATATCTTCTCTCTCTTAGTTAAACAGTTCTTCGTGATCGATGTCTCTTAGTTTTTTAACGATGGTTGTTAAATCTTTTCCACTCATACCAGATTCTGAAAAATGGTTCTTGAGAGCATCATAAATTTCATAATAATCCCTGTCACTATTTTCACTAATAATATAAGTAGCTTTTTTAACAGCGCAACCAAGTATGGCGTTCCCAAGATTGCTTTCGGTCGTAAAAATATCATGATTGTGATAATTTTCACGCACGAAGACACGAGAATTCACCAATGATGAATCCTTGATCAGCGTTGTCCAGGGAGTGCCAGCAGCATACGTTTTATTCTGGTTTTCGTGTTCGTCAACCTTAAAAAATGAGTCGTTTTCATTGGTCTCATCACGAAACAATCTCTTCAAAAACTCACGTTTATTTTCTCGCCATTGATTACTTAACATCTTCGTAATTGATACTTTCTATCTCGTTTGTGAGAATTAATTTTCTATCTGAATTCACAGACCACCAAACATTTTTATATCCTAAGATTTCTAGTGCTTTTTGACAATTTATGCAAGGCTTCGCTAATCTGAATTGTCCACTTCTGTTAATTCTTAAGCTCACAATGACCAGTTCATCTTTGTCATATTTTTGATCTAGCTTAGCTATTACATCACACTCTGCATGAATATAGGGATATTCTTTCCATTTTTCTATATTCAGGGATCTTCCAATCTTAAGAGCAGTTTTGGATGCATCAAAGAGATTGTTTTTACCGAATGCTACTACCCTAGATTTTCTTATTGCAAAAGCATAATGAAAAGAAGCCCTAGACTTGTCTTGCTTCCATTCTTGGCGCATTAGTCTAAGGGCTCTTTTAAGTGCTATTTCTTCCATATTATTCGATTGTGATCATGAGATCACCAAGACATTTGTTGAGATGGATTATAGCGCAAATTTGATGTTGATTGCAAATATTCTTGTTGATATTCCCTTGGCTTTTTTACCACCAATCTCAGCAGTATATTCAGATTGCCTACAAACTAAAACTGATCCATTTGTTAAACTTTCGACTTCTCTTGAAGCTAATCTGAAAGCAGTCATTACAGAGTTTAAAGCAGCTGGTCCAACAGACAAAATTCTTACATATTCATTGTCTTTCAATACATGCAAAATACTTCGGGACAAACCTACTGGATCTGTTGGTCTACGATTAGGATCTGGATCATTTGGGTCTCCTCCTCGTGCTCGTAAAGTTCGCTCATCGTTAAAATTACTCTTTGTTTCATTATCTTCAATAACGTTTGACATTTTTTATAATCCTTTTAAACTTCTAAGCCAATAAGTGACATCTTATCTCTTAATCCATCCATCGCAGAATTGAATTCTTCGATTGAACAATTATACAATGACGCATCAAATTTAAGATTGATAGAACCATTCAATACATTTGTAATAATTTTATTTTCAATTTCATTTAAATCTAAAGAAAGTAATTTATTTACACTGTTATTGTCTTGGATTTTGTCATAGTAACAAGCTTCATCACCCTCTTCATCTTCAGTTGTATATACACTCATAGCTCTTGGTGAGACTGTTTGGTAATTTGGGTGTATTTCATTGAATCTTTGGAATAATAAAGATGAATGCTTCGACAACATATGCTTCTTGATTGCCTTATTAATTGCAGCAGCACGGCAGTTTTCGCAACCTTCATTTGTACCGTTACAGATTTCTCCTTCAACGGCTAAACAATCATATTGTCGTGGTAACTTATGGGATTTACAATACGGACAGTTTTTAAGTTTTTCGATGTCAAAACCATTAATTGATAATTGATCCCACAAAAGATCAACATGGTGTGTTCTTAAATGTGTTGATAATGGATTTACCCACTTATCACAAATTGGACAACGACAAGATGGATTTCTTTTTCCAGCATTATCAGCTTTAACTAAATTGATGTAATTATGTTGAAGAGCGCCAATGAAATAGTTTTTAAACTCGCCTGTGCCATCATATCTTGATTGTTTTCTTACGTTTCTAGGCTTCCAAGCAGAAAGAACATTGCAAAATATTCTAATATAATCTTGTTGAAAATCTTCTTGAGAATCATATAAATAATGATATTGCTGATACCACTCTTGTAAATGCATTAAAGGTGGATAAAGTCTACAAACATTTTTATATGCATTGTCAATTAATCTTGCATTTCCTGTAGCTAATATCTTTTGATAATTTAATATTGCACCTTCTAGACGTTCTTGATGACCAGTTTCATGAGCTTTAACAACTTTGTTTATTACATCTTTCTTTTGCATTTCTATATCCAAATAACTCGTTAAATAATAATTTAACGAGTTATTATAGAATGCAACTAACTGTTTGTAAATGACTAACTGCGTTGTTTTATGTCAATAACTGTCAATGTAAGCGATTTTTTACCCATCCACTCATCCATTGACATTGTAAAAGCAAGATCAATAATCGAATTAGGCTTAATTTGTTCAGCTAAGTATCCTTTTCGCCATGCATTTGCACTTATCCATTGTCTTGATTTAGGGTCACAAACTTTCAACTTCAAATGTTTACCCTTAGTCAATGTTGTAGCTTCGACTACTTTTAATCCAGAACATGCAAATACTGGATTTTCATTTCCAGATCCAAAGGGAGCAAGAGTCATTAAGTGATTGAAAACATTTTCATTGATATCACCAGGTTCAATTCTGGAATCGACACTTATGATTTTTTCTTCAATAACTCCGCCTAATATTTTCTCTGCATATTCATTTAAAGCATCTCGCATAGCAGGAATGTTTTTGATAGGCAACTCAAATCCAGCAGCAAAAGCATGTCCACCACAAACAGTAGAACCATCAGCTCTTTTCTTAAATAATGCCCAAGCTTTTTCTGATTTCAACGCATCAAGAATATTGAAATCCCTCGTAGAACGACATGAGCCTTTGGCATACCCATCTTCTTTAAAGTTACATACAAGAGTAGGCTTACCAAACTTTTCTGCTAACTTTCCAGCAATGAGTCCAATCAATCCAGGGTGCCAACTTTCATCACCTACAACAAGGATATGAGTTTTTGCTAAATCAAAATTATCTTCAACAAATTTGATTGCAGATTCAGTTGCTTCTTCTTGTTGTATTTGTCTTTTTCTATTAGCATTATCAAGCTCTTTTGCAAGTTTAGATGCTTTGGTCTCATTGGTTTCTAATAATAAATCCAAAGCGGTACCAGCATCAGCAAGACGACCAATAGCATTAATTCTTGGACCTAATTGAAAGCCAATGCTAAATGTATCAACTTCTTTAACTCCAGCAATCTTAAGTAGTTCTTTAATGCCAGCTTTGTTAGTTGTTGATAGTTTTTGACAACCATAAGCAACCATTGTTCTATTTTCATCTAACATTGGAGCAACGTCAGCAACTGTACCAAGGGCTACATATTCTATTAAATCATCAACAAATTCCATGACATCTAAGCCACGAGATTTAGCTAAGCCCAACATCACCTTGAATGCAATACCAACTCCAGCTAATGCATCAAAAGGATATCTAACAAAATCTTTATTTGAATCATTAGAAAAATGATGACCTGGATATGCTGGGTCGTCTCTATTTGGGTTTACAACACCAATACAATCAGGAATTTTGCCATCGTCAGAAGGGTGGTGGTGATCTGTAATGATTAAATCCAAACCCTTTGATTTAGCATATTCTGCAGCCTCAAAAGCTACAATTCCACAGTCTACAGACATTAATAAATCAGCTTTAGCCAATATTGCTTGATCTACAGACATGGTTTTAATGTCATAGCCATCCTCCATTCTATGAGGAACTTTGTAGACCATGTTTGCTTTCATTTTTCGCAAAGCAGTGACAACGACAGAAGTAGCAGTAATACCATCAACGTCATAGTCTCCCCAAACAAAAATCTTCTCTTTGTTATCGATTGCTTTATTTAAACGTGCTAAAACTGAATCAATATCAGGAAGCTTAAATGGAGAGTGTAAATATTTGATACCTATACGAGTAAACTTATCTACATCTTTTTTATTTTTAAGTTGACGACCAGACAAGATATTAGCAACAGGAATAGGTATGGATAAATCTTCAGCGAGTTCAGCAGCAACTTGTCTGTCGTATTTTTTAACTTTCCATAATGTTTGCAACTCAGTCATAATTTAATCTTCAAAATCCTGTTCTCGTTCGCTAAAAGTTTATTGGATAGGTCTTGAAAAACTTCCATACCAAATTCCAATAAAAATGCATCGGGGTCATAGTTTTCTGGTAATACTAATCTATAACCTATCATGTCGTTATTTTCTATTTTTTCAAGCATTTTTTCGGAAGCTAATATACCTGCATTATCACCATCTAACATTAAAACAACTCGATCACAATATCTATATAATAATGCTAAATGATGCTCGGATAAGGCAGTACCACATGTAGCAACAACATTTTCAATACCTAAGCAACTCAATATTAATGCATCAAAATAACCTTCGACAATATAGACAATGTTGGTATTTCTAATGCTTTGCTTTGCTTTATCTAAGTTGAATAAATGTTTTGATTTTTGATATGGTTCGTTGAGCCATTTACCCTTGCGCCATTTTGAAACTCTGTCTTGTGCTTTAGCAGGTTCTTTTCCAAAAGAGTCCCAAAACGATTGAACTGTCATTTCTTCAAATGGTTTAAATTGTCTACCAGCTAAAGCAATAAGATTTCCATTACAATCATTAATAGGAATAATAACTCTTCCTCTTAATAATGGAAACATATATTTAGAATATGAAGAACAAAAGCCAAAGTTACCTGATTGAATGAATTCTACATTGAACCCTCTCTCAACTAGGTAATTTTGAACTGTTTCATTTGTCTTTAAATTATTGACAAATTGTTCATAATATTGGCTTCTTGATGATTCTTCCACGATTCAGTTTATCACATTCTTAAATGAATAAAGGCCTCAAAAAGAGGCCTTTATTTTACATCAACTTTGCTGCTTCTTCAAAGCTTAATCCACCGTCATCTTCATCATCTTCAGAATCTGTGTCTTCAGCTGGACCATTTTTGATCGCTTCAGTTAAATCAGCGAGTTGTTTACCAGCAACCTTAAGCCTTCCGCAAAGATATTCAAATGCTGTTGTTGAATTATCTCCTCTGGTACGTTTTTCTGGAGCTGGGGTTTGTTGAAGTGAACGACAGAACTCATATGGATCTTTAGATTCAATAACTTCACCTGTTATCTCATCAAATACATAAATGAACTTCTTACGAACTTCTTTAATGTATTCAAATCCCTTTGCTTTTGCCTTGAATAAGAACTCATCAACTGGATTAGTCTTCTCATCGGTGAACATGATTTTAAATTCACCAAATTGTCCAGGTGTTCCATAACGAGTTTTCATCACAACAAGTTTAGATTTTCCACCGATGATAACGTCTTTTCCATCGGCATCTTTTTTTGTAACTTGTCCTGCAGCACCATTGATTTTGTTAATCCACAAACGCATATGAGTAAAATAATTCATTGCGTTTCCACCAGTTGCAGTTTTAGCCATTGATCCAGGCATAGCACCTGCACCCATGTAATGCTGATTGATAAGAACAACAATTGTGTTCATCGCAGCACACCTTGCAACTAGATCTTTGGTAAGTCTCTTAACAAATCTTGCGTGTAAACCAATAGTTTGCACCTGTTCAAGAGATTTTTCAAGTTCATCATTTGGAATCATGGCAGAAATAGAGTCAACAACAATAACTCCATATTCTCCGCTATCAACCATGAACTTTAAAAGTTCTCCATATTTTTCTGCAGATCCAACATTTTCTACCAACATCATTTTATTGATGTCAACTCCACAAGAAATTGCTCTTGGTGGAAAGTAGCTGTTTTCGATGTTAAAAAATGCACATGTTTTGCCAGTAGCTTGTGCAGATGCAATAAGCTTGTATGCAAGCCAGGTTTTTCCAGATTGAGATTCACCACAAAACTCTACAAGAGTTCCTGTTGGAATACCCATTCCCTCGCCAAGCAAAGTGTCAACTTCAGTTACCCCGGTAGGAATAAATTCAGTTGGTTCTTGCTCACCATTACTGATTGCTTTCTCATCAATACCAAGAGCCCTCATTTTGAGTTTGAGTTGTTTTTGATGATCTGATGAGACCATGCTTAAAATATCTTTGTCGTCTTTTCTTGCCATTTTGATATCCTCAAAAGAGGGTGACTTTCGCCACCCTCTTTTTTGATTTACATCCAGTCGTCATTCGATTCGCTGTCGTCAGAATCATCTTCTTCGACAACAACTGGCTTCTTGGCCTTAGCCTTAGAAACTACGACAACGGGTTCAATGTCATCTTCGTCATCATCATCGTCTTCTTCCTTAAGAGCAACCGGCTTAGGTTGTTCAGCAGGAGTACGAACGACATAATAATCATCAGAGGACCCTGAAGGCTCATTGGTCTTGATTGGTTGGAACTTAAAGATCTTCTTAAGATCATATCCATAGGTGAAGAAATCTTCCCATTGTGGCATGGTAGGATCTTGAGCACGTTCAGCATTGTATGCTTCACGCTCTTCTTCAATAACTTCAGGCTTTGGCTCACCTGCAGCTTTAAGTGCTTCAACCATCTCATCAGTAACCTTGAGTTCCTTGGAACCAACGGAAACTGTGTATTCAACAGACTGAGGTGGCTCTTTGCCTGTAGGATTAGCCTTAACACGGACCATCATAGAACGGCGAGTTCCAAGATGGGTGATAAAGCCATCAACCTCATCCTCATCAAGATCTTCAAGTTCATTGATGCGACCACTCTGCCACTTGGCAAACTCAAGGAAGATTGACTTTCCGGCCTTAAGGATTTTAGGAACCCATGTACCGTCAGCTTGCTGCTCAAGAACATTCTGAGCAAACTTCATTGTTGGGATGTAGCCAGCTGCCTTCCAAGGACATTGAGACTGGTCTTCATGACCAATTCTTGTAAAGCCCTTGTTGAGGTCAGCATCAGGGAACGGAACACGTTGTGTCTTACCCTTTTGACCTGGAACATAAACCTTATCGGTGTACTCAAGGAAGCCGATAGGATCACCAACGAGCTTGAGCTTTCGCTCAACTGGACCTTCTTTGGTGGACAGATTGACGAGGATTTCACCCAACTTAGGATATGAAGAACCACCAGATGATGGGGACTTCATGTTAAGAAGGGCATTGGTTGACATTCTTTTTAACATTTTGATTTCTCCGTATAGAAGCGCTTTGGCTTCTTGATTTAATCTTACTATATGATTTTGAGACCTGCAAGAAATATTTTAAGAAATTCTAGAATTTCTTGTTTTAATTTCATCAGTATCTCTTCGTTGCATACCAATAGGTTTGCTTGTTTGATTTGTAATGTTGGAGTAGTAAGAACTAGCTCCTTCATTACTCATGGATTGGTTTATTCGAGCAAGATTTTGTCTTTCTCTCATAAGCCTGTCTAATTGCACTGCAGTAAATTCAATATTCTTTTGAACAGACTCCAGATACATTAAACATCTTTTGGCAACAGCCATTGCCATAGTAAAAGGTTGAACTGTAAGAGTGGCAATCGCATCTTTATCATGCTTTGGTCCATTTGCTAATCTAACAGCCATTTCCTTAAGAGATTTTTGAGCACTTGAAAGTAACTCATGATGTGCGTAGACAACAGAGATAATTTCAGTTAAACGATTCCTATATTGTACTTGTTTATAATAAGCTTCATATAAGTTATCAAAATTAAAATCATCTCTTTTTGGGATGCTTATATCCCATCCATTGCATTCAGTTCTGATTTTAAATTCATCAAAATTTGGCAAAATATTTAAGTGAGCTTGCCACATTTCAACTTCTGTAGCAAAAGATTCTTCAGTAATACCTTGAAGTCTTTTAACAATATCAGGAGCAAAAGATTCTAGTGAATAATCGAATAAATTTGACTGAGGCTTCCAATCAAGATCAGCAATTAAAATCGAATTGTTATCATCTAATTCGTCTTCATCGTCTTCGTACATATTAATCCTCAATCAAACATATTTTCATCGAGTAGGCTTTTGATATTACCACGAGTTTTAACGGCTCTTTGCTTGGGCTTATTCTTCTCGATTATAGCTTCAGTTTTATCCAGATGCAAAGTTTCATTTAAAGAAATAGCTGGAGTAAATTTCTTTCTAGCTTCCTTTGCAATCCTCTTATCTTCTTCAGTTCTTTCAGCAACTAAAGAATCCCAATATTCCATAAAGTCTTCAACATAAGAATATTGACATGCATCAGATAAACAGCTTAAGGCTCCACTCTCAGCCAAAGCCATGACCGTTCCTCTATTTGGTCTTGCACGGAAACAAAAGTCACGGCAATCTGAATATGGTTGATTTGTAATGATATCTTCAGCTCTTGCTCCTACTCCCTTAATAGAAGATAAAGGAAGCAAGATTTCATTTCTATCATTGACTAAAGTGATAGAACCAGATTCATTAATATTGGGCTCTTTAATGCTGATTTTTTCAATATCGCATTCTTTTCTAAGCATAGCAACTTTGTCTTCATCGTCTTTGGCAAGTTGAATACAAGTTGCAAGCCATTCATGAGGATAATAATAACGTAGCCATGCAGTCCAGAAAGATAAGATTGCATATGAACAAGCATGAGATCTGTTAAATGCGTATCCAACGAATTTAGACATTAAGTTAAGAACAGAATCTACTGCCTTCTCATCAACGCCTCTTGCCAATGATTTCTTTTTAAATAAATCACAAACCTCAGCAAATAACTTATCGTTTTTCTTAGATATAGCTTTTCTTAACTTATCAACTTCATTATGGTCAAATCCAGCCATATCACGAGCCAAAACCATACCTTGCTCTTGATAAACCATAATTGAATAAGTTACTTCAAGATGCTTTTTAATAATTGGATCATCATATTTAACAGCTGATGGATTTTTCTTTCCTTCTGCATATGTATCGATATATTCTAATGGACCTGGTCGATAGAGAGATACAACGGCAATAAGGTCTTCCATGTTTGACGCATTGACTTTTCTCAAAGCGTCTTGCATGCCTCTAGAAGCAAATTGGAATACAGATGCAGTTTTACCCTTGGCGTAAATATTTTGATAAATTTTTGGATCTGATAAATCAATATCTGTTCTGATATTAATTTCTTTACCAGTTCGCTGCTTTATCATTTCCAAAGTGTTAGCTATCTGAGTAAATGTGTTCAAGCCAAGATAGTCGTATTTAACAAGTCCGACTCTTTCAACATTAAACATGTCAAAACCGGAACACAAGTTTCCTTTAGAGTTTTCAATAGGAGCATGTTGACTTACAGGATCACCACAAATAATTACTCCAGCTGCATGTACAGAAAAGTTTGAGATAGTGCCAACTAATTTTTTAGCAATATCAATCTCTTCTTTCCAAATGCTGTAATATTGACGAAATTCTTGTGAATCTACCAACGCATCATCAATAGTAATGTCTGGTACTTTTGGAATAGAACCTGAGACTTTAAGGGCTTCATGGTGTACTTGAGATCCATATTTTTCAATAAATCTTTCAGAAGTTTTTAAAGCACCAACAACAGCAGCTTTAGCACCATATGTACCCCAAGCTCCAATTTGCGCTACTTGTTCAGCACCAAATCGCCCGGTAGCCCAGTTGATTACTTCTTGACGGCGAGATGCATCAATATCAGTGTCAACGTCAGGGAGAGTGGCAACTTTAGCAACTTTCAAATCGCCTTCTGGTTCTTTTTCACATATGCCAAGGATATATGCAGTCCAAAGATTGCTATCGTTATGCTTAGATACAATCCCTTTATTGCTTAAATCACAAAGATATGAAGCGAGGCCTTGATTTTCTAATACCCATATTTCTTTGAGAATATCTGGTTCGTGCTTTGCATATTGAGGATTTTCTGCAAGCCAGTTATTACAAGCTTTTGTAATTGCTTTCGAAAATGGAACTTGGTCTTGCTTACCATTTTCTGATAACCACATTTTTGCTGGGTAATCATAAATGTTAATGTCATATTGAGTTCCACGACCAGGGTTAAGAAAACGCTCAAACATTAAGTTCCAGCGGATAGGGTCAACAGAAGAAACATCAAGACAATAGTTGACAAGAGAGCCAACACCAGATCCACGAATTCCATAGTAGATATTTTGGGATTTCATAAACTCAACCATTTCATTTTGAATAAGGAAGTAGTCAGTGACACCCATATACCAGATCTGAGAGAGTTCAGATCTAAGTCTTTTCATATAATCTTTGTTCTTGTCTAAACCAAGATTTTTAAGTCCAGAAAATGCTCTGAATGCAAGATAAGCTTCATTAGCATTGTTGTAAGGAAGATTTCGTTTCCAAAATGCTTGAAACTCTGGATCATTGTGAGGAATAATTGCCTTTGGAAGATTATGCTCAACATCAAGTTTGAAGAAATCTTCAACCATTTCAGAGATAAGCACTGAATTATCAAGACATTCTGGTAAAGATCCAAAAATCTTCTCCATGTCTTGTCTTCCTTTGAGATAAAACTGATGAGAACCATAAGCCTCTTTTTTGCCATTCTTCTTTGCAACACCAGAAGAAGCATCACGCATGTCTCTCATTTGAATCAAGACATCATGAAGTTTCCAATCAAGCTTGTCTAAATAATGAACATCATTAGAAGCACAAGTTTTAATTCCAAACTTTTTAGCAAACTCCAATAAGTGAGGAGTGTTTGACTTTTGTTCATCAATTCCATGAAATTGGAGTTCTATGAAATAACGATCGTTAAAAACTGATTTAAAACGACCCACAACAGAATTTGCAAGATCAAAATCTTCCTTAATGAGGGATTGATTAAGCTCAGAAGCCAAACAACCAGAAAGGGCAATGACACCTTCAGAGTGAGCTTCAATGCATCCCCAGTCAACTCTCGGAGAATAGTAAAAAGCATTAGGGTCATTACCAAGAGCAGACAAGGCAAGAAGATTTTTATAGCCCGTTTCATTCTGAGCCAAAAGCGTGAGATGGTTAAGCTTTTTTCTGCGTCCGTCATCTGTTTTTGATTTGTCGAATCTATCTTCACAAGTGTAGACCTCTATGCCAATGATAGGTTTGATAGGAGCAACATTGTCAATAGGATTTCTGCAGCCATTAACAAATTCAACAGTACCGGACATCTTTCCATGATCTGTTATCGCTGTTGCACGAAAACCCATTTCTCGAGCTTTTTTGGTGTAAGCAGTAGGAGATGGTAGGGCATCTTGTACCGAAAAATGAGTGTGTGCATGAAGATGCACGAAATCCTTGTTATTGCACATTTTAACTCCTTACTAGCGCCATCTTAAGACAGTCATTCACTAGTTGTTCAAATGATTACTCTGAATTTTAATATATCAGATTCAGTATTGTTTTGCCAAGCACCATCTTTATTGATGTAACGGCTTGGCAATAAGCATTCATTTTTAAATTTCTTTAAAGAATCAGGTCGCAACCTAATAGGTAATCTATCAAAATCTTTTATTAAGTAAGCATTTGGCATTTGTTCTACTAAGTGATAACCATCTGCGTCTTGAACAATTCGGTATTTGATATTGCTTGCTGAAAGATTTTTGATTACTTGTAACTTAGCTTTATTAGCATCTGTTTTTATTTTTTTATATCTTGGAACT
>JACCDM011475548.1_pt1 | contig 15510 bp, 10 predicted proteins | sample 7445851 | NCBI WGS metagenome assembly JACCDM01 (sample SAMN15323438, study PRJNA562643) | freshwater metagenome | isolation source: river surface water | place: USA:Blue River Watershed | collected 2017-08-16
CAAAACGGGAATTTGGTTGGCCAGCGACTCTACCGACGCGTTGAACTTTTTAATACTCATCGAGGTTGTTTTGGCCAGATTCGATTTCGATGGCTGAGGGGTTTTTATATTCGACGTTACCACGATGCTTTCATCCGACGCGCCTGTGTTTTTTTTAGTTAAGGAATCATGCACCAAGACAAATGCTGATTTCATGGCCTGGTCAAAATTATCCAATTTTCGACTAAATTTTTCTGATCTGGATTCGACGTATCTCGAATAGGTAATGGATGTTCCTGAATGCTCGACTCGGATACGCTCATTGGCCTTGATGCCGTGTTTAAACTTATTTATTTCTTTTATCGTAGCTTCATCTTTAGGTTGACTGCTATCGATGGTTATCGTCTTTGATTTGCTTGGAATTCCATTCATTATCTGATCCAGTCTGGTTAAAAAGAGGGCGCCAGCGCGTAAGATTCAGTAGCCGTAATGGAGATGTTGTTCCAATTACCGAACAAAAAATCGAAAAAATTTAATTGCAAATGAGAAATGCGTCCCACGAAACGGAAGCGTAGCGTCCGATGGGAAACGGTATGAGGTCCGAGGCTGGGTGCAATCAGCCCCTGCCCGACTTCACCAGCCCACGCTGTGGATCGTAGCCCGCTGCCGCGACCAGATAAAACACCAGCGTCGATATCACGACAACCGCCAGCGACAGCGGCGCGATTTTTCCGTACAGCGCGTAGCGCAGTGCTTCGACCGCATGCGTGAACGGATTGAAGGAAGAGACCTGATAAATCCACTCTGCACCCGCCGTCTGCATGCGCTGAATCGGATACAGAGCCGAGGAGAGAAAGAACATCGGAAAGATCACGAAATTCATCGTGCCTGCGAAATTTTCCAGCTGCTTGATATACACCGACAGCATCAGACCAAACGCGGACAGCATCAGCGCGCCCAGCACCAGTGCGGGCAGAGCAGTCAGCACCTGCCAGGGTGATAGCCCGATACCCCAGACGACCACGATAATCATGTAGGCCAAGGCCTGCAGTACCGACAGAAAAGCGCCACCGGCCAGTTTGCACGCCAGCAGATAGCCGCGCGGCAGCGGCGCGGTGAGCAAGAGGCGCATGACGCCCATCTCACGGTCATAAACCATCGCCAGTGAGGACTGCATGCCATTGAACAGGCACACCATCAGCGCCAGCCCCGGCACCATGTACAGACGATAGTCGAGATCCGGATTAAAAGGCATCACATTGCCCAAGTCAGGCATTTGCCGGAAGCCGGCAGCAAACACCACCATCCACAGCAGCGGTCGCACCAGCGACGACGCAAGCCGCCCCGGTTGACGCAGGAATTTATGGACTTCGCGACCGGTAATGGCCGCCAGCGCCAGACGTGCATGCAGCAGCTTCATGGCTTGCCCTCCGCGCGCGTCAGATCGAGGAAGGCATCGGTCAGGTTGGTATGCTTGCTTTGTTTGATCAGTTCTTTCGGTGTGCCATCGAAGCGCACTTTGCCTGCGGCCATCACGACGATACGATCGGCGGCTTCGGCTTCATCCACCAGATGTGTGGCCCACAGCACGCCCATGCCACGCTCGCGACACAAGGTTTTTACATCGCTCAGGATCGATGCGCGTGAGGCAGGATCAATGCCGACGGTCGCCTCATCCATCAGCAAGAGCTGGGGTTCCGACAACAGCGCGCGAGCCAGTTCGACCTTGCGTCGCGTGCCGCCTGAGAGCTGACGGCAGGTCTCGGCTGCACGCTCGGTCAGGCCGAAACGTTCGAGCCAGTGCGAGATGCGGTTTTTTGCTTCAGTGCGAGCAATGCCATGCAGATCAGTCTGGAAGCGCATATTTGCCTCGACGGACAAATCCAGATCCAGGGCGGGTTGCTGAAAGACGATGGCCAGTCTGGCCAGTGCGGGAATGGGGGACTGGCCGATATCGGCGCCGGCCACCACGGCGCTGCCTTCATCTGGCACGAACAAGCCCGAGAGCATCTGAAACAAGGTGGATTTTCCCGCGCCATTGGGGCCCAGCAGCGCAACAAATTCGCCTGAGGCTACGCCAAAGCTGACGCTGTCGACAGCGCGCCGTGCGCCAAAGCTTTTGGCGAGTCCGGTGATGAGCAGCGGATCGGGAAAGAGGGAAGACACACCAACTCCGGTGATTGTTTTTAGTCGCCGGATTGTAGCGGCTTTGGGTGAATGGCGTGAGGCCTGAGTTTTCGGATATCTCAAGCGGGTATTCGAGCGTGTATTCGCAGGCGTATCCGTCTGGGTATTGAGCGTGTCTAGGTCAATGGTACCGACCGCAGCGTCTCCCAAGGGCGATGCGCGCGCCAGTCAGTGATCCAACCAGCGGGCATCACCAGTGCGAACGCGCCCATGTCGGTGACCAGTTCGCCCAGCGTGGTGCTTTGCACGGTGACGCCGCGGGTCAGGGCAGGAAAGCGATCGCCGATTTCGCGTTGCACGAGGGGCGCCAGCAGCGTTTCATTGTGCCGCCACACGCTGCCGCCAATGAAGATGGCCTCGGTATCGAGAATGGTCGTCAGGTTGTACAGTGCGCGGCCGAACCAGCGCGCCGCGTCATGTACGGCGTCGAGTGCAGATACATCACCACGCTGCGCATCACGGAAGATGAGCTCAAGTGGCCTGCCGAGATGCTTGCCAAAATTACGCCCACCGACCATACCCTCGAGATCGCCGCGGTTGCCGCAGCCGCACAGCGCCTGCGAGGTCTCTGACAGCAGCATATGGCCCGCATGCCCGGCATTGCCGGCCTTGCCGTGCAGGATGTGGCCATCAACGCACAAGCCAAAGCCAATGCCGGTGCTCCAGGTGACGTAGATGGCATTGGCGGGTGCGATACCGAACGCGCGCTCGCCGTGCAGCGCGGCGACACAGTCATTCGCAATACGCACTGAGCGCACCGAGGAAAAACGCTCGCGCAGCACGGACTCCAGCGGCAGGCAGGTCCAGTCATTCGGCAGATCGTCGCGGTTGGTCAGACCTCCGCACAGATTGGGCGGAATGATGCCAGTCGCGCCATCGCGCACTTCGAAAGGGCCGCAACTGCTCACACCGACGGACTTCAGCACAGCAGGATCTATCTGCAATTGCTGGCAGCACTCGTCGATCAGGCGCAATCCCTGACGGGCGATGGTGTCCGGCGTGCCTGAGGTGAGGGTTGGCTGCACGACGCGCAGCAGTGGACCGCTTGCGGTAGCGATGCAGGCCGCCATCTTGGTGCCGCCAATGTCGAGCGCGGCGACAGCGGTGGGAGAAGCGTCTGATGTCATAGGCATGAGGTAGTGATGGATGGCTCGGAGACAAGGGAACCAAAGCTGAGAATTATCTACCCATCTGGGTCTGATTTTACGGAGTAATCGCCATGAAACGCACTTTGGAAAACGCCATCGGCTCGGCGCGGTCTATTTTTCAGCCCGTTCCAGAAAAACCTCGAGTCGATTTTCCATCATGTTCCTCAACACTTCCTCCCGGACCCGGGGTTGGCCAGCCGGTGATGAAGTCCATCGCGCCACGAGTTCCAGTCCATATCATTTGGCAAAATTTTTCCAACAGCAGTTCAGTCGTCGCTTCGGCATCGCAGGAAACATGCCCAAGTTTTTCTCAAGATGCGATTGCCACCAAAGCCCATCAATTACATTCAGCAATCGCGAATGGCAACAGTGCAGTGATCTCAGACATCCTGCGTCGTCAAGACGCCAGCGAGATTGCGATGGTCACAGATGACCAAGGAAAAAATGCCTTGTTCCACGCTATTGCAAACAATGATCTCCTGACGATGGAATATCTATTTTCACTGACCAGTCGCAGCAACTTGGTTATGCAGCAATGCAAAGCTGAGATGTTCCCCTTGAGCTTTGCGGCAGGGAAGGGGGCTGTGCTTGCGGTGATTCGTATCCTGGAAATCAATGCAGCGAGCCAGCACGTTTATCCTGACAATATGCCTTTTAATCCGTTGGTGAACGCTGCAGCAAACGGTCATCAGGCAGTGATCCATATTTTGCTGGCCTCACCCTATGGTGCAGCACTGACACAAGGCACGACCAGGGATGGATTCAATGCGCTAGCGATGGCGGCATGGAAAGGGCATGCTGGCGTGGTTCGGTATTTGCTCGCATCAGCGCATGCCCCAGAGCTGGCCCAAAGCAATCCTGATAGGCGATTGAATGCGATGGCAGCCGCTGCCTATAAAGGTCATGAGGCGGTGGTCAAGATTTTGCTGGAGTCGCCCTATGCTGCTGCGATGCTACAAACTAGGGATGGATTTAATGCGCTGATGATTGCAGCGCAAAATGGCCATGAGAGCGCAGTCAGGGTTTTTCTGGCATCAGATTATGCAGAAACTTTGGTGAAACAAAAGAATAACCAGGGATTGAATGCGCTAATGATCGCTGCATTTAAAAATCATCCCACAGTGATACGTACTTTACTTGAATTTGGTTTTATCGAGGAACAGTTAGCCGGCGTTTATCGTGACCGCAGTACAATCGACAACGTCATCAAGCTAGGTTTTTTAACGCTAGCAGAGGTATTGATTCGATATGGTGCTGCTGCGACGCGGAGCAAGGCCGATGGTCAGTCGATGACGCCGACTGACCCCGGCCAATAAATCAGGTACGCAGAGGCTTGTAACGAATACGCTTCGGCTTAGCACCTTCTTCACCGAGGCGCTTTTTCTTAAGCAAGGCTTGATTTTCAGTCATGATGATTCTGCTCTCCAGAACTGCGCGATCAGATGAAGCTGTCGCATCATCAGATCGGCATACAAATTTTTACTTTCTGGCGGCAAGTTCACATCGTCTGTGTGCAAGATTCTACTTTCGACCGCATCAAATTCATCCTTCAGGGCAGCGCAGAATGTCTGAAGAAGCCTCAACCCGACAGGGGTGCCTACAAAGCTGTCGATGTTGCGTGCTAGCGTACCGGGCCTGATCACCACGTCTCCGGTGATCGGGTCTAGGTCGGCGAGATCTTCCGAATCCCAATCCTCGATCTGTGCTGCGGGCATTGGCCGCAGCAGGGGTGTGGCTTCTTCGGACATGGCAACCCATGCACTCGTCCATGCACTCGCTATTCGGCGGGCAATGGGGTGATACAAGCCTTTGTCGGTCAGCTCCTTGATGATGCCACTAGCTGGGTGTGCAGAAAGAGAATGCATCAGGCAGGACGGATAAAGATGTTCAATGACGGGAACGAGATGGGTGTCTTCCCACCCATTGGCCTGAGTGGCGAGCACTTCGATATCCTCGCTGATAAACGTGGCTACCCTCTTCTGAATCGGCAATAGAGAAGCCGTTAATTCTCTCATGAAGATTTTTTCAACGGCATTTGTAAGCTTCCAGGCAGGCAGCTCTGCCAGAATGCCTACTTGCGCAGATTTCTGTTGCATGGGGGTCATTGACTGATTAGAACCAAGCTGGTTTTGCAGGCGCTGCAGTACTGCACGCTGTGTGTAAAAATAATGATGAACGACGCTAGTTACTATCACAGGTTTACCTTCATGCGATAGTCGGCTGTAGGATGATGGTGCTTCGTCGATGATAAAAGGATTGTTCAGCAACTCCTGAAATAAGGGGTCGGTCTTAATTTGCCAGGCTTCGTGCACAAGTGCTTTGCCATTAGGGACTTGCAGGGTAGCTTGAATCAGCGGAATCGCAACCTCGATAAGGTTTTCCCGTGCGGCTAACATGAGCGGTGTAATGCCTGAGCTGGATCGCTTTGATACGTCACACCGGGGAATCAACAGCTTGATTAACTCCGTGTTTCCAATCTTGAGCGCCCTGAATAAATATCCATCCCGGTGAGGAGGACGGCCAATCGTCAGGCTTGCTCCCCGTCTGATCAAGTCGCATGCAATGTCGATACACTTAAATTCCATTGACCGGGCCAGGGCAGTGTCACCAGAGGAATTTACCTGATTGATATTCAGGCCTTTTTCTACGAGGTATTGTACGGTTCCAAGATCATGGGCTTGTGCGGCAAGGATCAGGGCATGGTCGCCGTCGTTGTTTACCTGGTGAATATTGCACCCGTGCTCGACAAGGAATTTCACGATTTCAAGATGACCGGCTCGTGCGGCACGGATCAGGGCATGGTCGCCGTCGTTGTTTACCTGGTGAATATTGCATCCCTGCCCGGCAAGGTATTTCACGACCTCTAGATGACCGGCTCGTGCGGCACGGATCAGGGCATTGTCGCCGTCGTCGTTTACCTGATGAATATCGCACTCCTGCCCGACAAGGAGTTTCACGATTTCAAGATGTCCGGCCTTTGCGGCACGGATCAGGGCATTGTCGCCGTCGTTGCTGACCTGCTGAATATCGCACCCGTGCTCGACAAGATATTTCACGACGTCAAGATGACCGCGATTTGCGGCAAGGGTCAGGGCATTGTCGCCGTAGTTGTCAACATGCTGAATATTGCACCCCTGCTCGGCAAGGTATTTCACGACGTCAAGATGACCGCGATTTGCGGCATGGATCAGGGCATTGCTTCCGTCGTTGTTTACCTGTTGAATATTGCACCCCTGCTCGACAAGGTGTTTCACGACTTTAAGATTACCGACTTGTGCTAAGAGAGTCAGGATATCATGGTCGTAGATGCCTACCTGATGAATATTGCGCCCGTGCTCGACAAGGTATTTCACGACTTCAAGATGACCGGCTTCTTTGGCAAGACTCAGGGCATTGCCGTAGAGGCCTACCTGCTGAATATCGCACCCGTGCTCGACAAGGTATTTTACGACTTCAAGATGACCGCCGTGTGCTGCAAAGATCAAGGCATTTTCGCCGTGATTGTTTACCTGGTGAATATCGCACCCCTGCTCGGCAAGGTATTTCACGACTTCAAGATGACCGCTTTTTGCGGCAAAGATCAAGGCATTTTCGCCGAAGGAAGTTCTATGCTGAATATTGCACCCGTGCTCGACAAGGTGTTTCACGACCTCAAGATGACCGCCGAGTGCGGCGAGAGTCAGGGCATCATCACTGTCGTAGGTTACTCCCTCAATAACCAATAACTGCCCGGCAAGCCATTGCAGGACATCCATCTGCCCATGACCCACGGCTATCTCAAATAGTCGGTTGTATTGAGGTTTGGGCAGATCAAGTCTGTCGACTTGCTTGGACAGCCAATCGATGACGGCCACATGGCCATTTTTAACAGCGACTTTCCATAACTTGCCATCAAAAATATTTTTAAAGTTTTCAGTCTGATTCACTAGCGACTGCAATCTGTAGAGATTGCCGTGAGTAACGGCGTCAAGCAACGCGTTTTGTAGGGCTTCGGGAGACAAGTCCATAGCGGATGCTACTGGCTCCGGTGAGCCGGTACGCCGTTGTTTGTAGATGGGCTCGGAATGTTCAAGGGCCTCGGCATCGTCAGTGTCAGGCCGGGCGCGCTTGAGTCCGCGTCCTGGCGCGTGATCGGGCGAGGTGTCATGAGACGAGCGGGACGTGTCAGTTCCGGTATCCACGTCCATCAAGTCCTGTTCCGGGTTCAGAGGCGCGCGCAGTGGGCGGGCGCGGTTGTGGAGTTGCGGGGGAGGGGGTGCCGGATTGGGGTCGGGTGTTTCTTCGGGGTTGGTGCCCGGTGGCAGAGGATTAAGGTGGGCCAGACTCGACGAGTTGGCATCAGGGTAAGGCGTGAGAGTATTCGGATTCATGAAAGAGAGTCCTTGAGACAAATCAAAGACTCTCTGTGGGTGAGGCTGATGAAAAGTTCCGGATTGCATCAGGTCGATGCATCCGGCGAGGTTAGCCTTGCCTGAGGCGTAGGGTGATCTTCAGGTGCGCAATGGTTTGTATCGGATGCGCTTTGGCTTTGCGCCTTCTTCACCGAGGCGCTTTTTCTTGTCCGCTTCGTATTCCTGATAATTACCGTCGAAGAAAGTCACTTGCGAGTTACCTTCGAACGCCAGAATATGCGTGGCGATGCGGTCGAGGAACCAGCGATCGTGTGAAATTACCAGCACGCTCCCAGCGAATTCGAGCAAGGCGTCTTCCAATGCGCGAAGGGTTTCGACATCCAAGTCGTTTGACGGTTCATCGAGCAGCAGTACATTGCCGCCCATGAGTAGTGTCTTGGCCAGATGCAGACGGCCACGCTCACCACCGGAGAGGTTGCCGACAACTTTTTGCTGATCGCCGCCTTTGAAGTTGAAACGCCCCAGATAAGCGCGGGACGACATTTCAAAGCGACCGACGGTCAGGATATCCGCACCTTGTGACACATCATCGAAGACAGTTTTCTTATTGTCGAGATCGTCACGCGACTGATCGACGACCGAGATTTTCGCGGTCGGTCCGATCACGACGTCGCCACTGTCCGGCGTTTCTTTACCTGCGATCATGCGGAATAGCGTGGATTTACCTGCGCCATTGGGCCCGATGATGCCAACGATCGCACCCGGTGGAATACGGAATGACAGATCATCAATCAGCAAACGATCTCCATAGCCTTTGCTGACGTTCTTGAATTCGATGACTTCATTGCCGAGCCGCTCGGCGACAGGAATAAAAATTTCCTGAGTCTCATTGCGCTTCTGGTATTCGAATTCAGACAGCTCATTGAAGCGCGCAATACGCGCCTTGCTTTTTGCTTGTCGTCCTTTCGGATTTTGCCGAACCCATTCCAGTTCTTTCTTCAGTGCTTTTTGTCGCGCGGATTCGCTGGACTCTTCTTGTTTCAGACGATTTTCTTTTTGCTCCAGCCAGGAGCTGTAATTGCCTTTCCACGGAATGCCGTGGCCGCGGTCGAGCTCGAGTATCCACTCGGCGGCATTGTCCAGAAAGTAGCGGTCGTGGGTGATGCCAACGACGGTGCCGGGGAAGCGTTGCAGGAATTGCTCGAGCCAGTCGACGGATTCGGCGTCAAGGTGGTTGGTGGGTTCATCGAGCAGCAGCATGTCTGGCTTGGAGAGCAGCAGCTGGCACAGCGCGACACGGCGCTTTTCGCCACCGGACAGTACGTCGATCTTGGCGTCCCACGGCGGCAAACGCAGTGCGTCGGCGGCGACTTCGAGTTGCAGTTCCAGATTGCCACCATCGGCGGCGGAAATGATCGCCTCCAGTCGCGCCTGCTCGGTGGCCAGCGCATCGAAGTCGGCATCCGGCTCGGCATAAGCCGCATAGACGGCGTCGAGCTTGGCGCGCGCTTCGAAGGCTTCGCCCAAACCGCTTTCGACGGCTTGACGTACCGTCATCGTCGGGTCCAGCTGCGGTTCCTGCGGCAGATAACCGATCTTCAGGTTGGGCATCGGTATGGCTTCGCCCTCGATATCCTTGTCGATGCCGGCCATGATTTTCAGCAGCGTCGATTTACCCGAGCCGTTCAGGCCCAGTACGCCGATCTTGGCGCCGGGGAAAAAGGAGAGGGAAATATCTTTGAGAATCTGACGCTTGGGCGGGACGATCTTGCCCACGCGGTTCATTGTGTAAACGTAATTGGCCATGGGGAGCGAAGTGAAAAATGATCTGAAAAGCCGGTCAACGGCAAAGCGCGAGGATAACGTAAGCCAGCAAGCGGGTACAGCGTGTGTACTGATTTATCGATGCCTGATGGCGTGTGGGATGGCATTCAATGAACGGCCAGCGCCGTGGCTACGGCCGTCACCGCGGCACTTAGCGCTTCATTGAGCGCTTCAGTCGGCAGAAGGCTTGGCCGCTGCCGGTCGCCATGCCCGCCACAGGGCCTCGACCGAGTACAAGGCCAGTGCGGTCCAGATCAGCGCAAAGCCTATCTGCCGGTTGATGCCGAAAGCCTCGTGATACAGCCACACGCCCAGCATCATCTGGATACTCGGGCCAATGTATTGCAAGAGACCCACGACCGACAGCGGAATGCGGCGCGCGCCGAAAGCAAACAAGAGCAGGGGCACGGCCGTGACCGGCCCGGCTGCCACGAGCATGAGCATCAAGGACACACTGCCACTGGCAAAGGCATGCGAAGAGCCGCTGTCCGGCAGCAGAAGAAAGAGCGCCGCCAACGGCAGCATCACCAATGTCTCTACGCTCAAACCTTCCAGCGCGCCCAGCGCGGCGGTTTTGCGAATCAGGCCATACAGGCTGAAAGTGACGGCCAGTACCAAGCCTATCCAGGGTAATTCCCCGGTGCTGAGTGTGAGCCAGGCAACGCCGCTGCCGGCCAGCGCAATCGCTAGCCACTGAATAGGTTTCAATCGCTCGCCCAGCAGGATGCCAAAGAGCACATTGAACAAGGGCGCGATGAAATAACCGAGGCTGGCATCGATGATGCGATCCGCATTCACCGCCCAGATGTAGATCACCCAATTCGCACCCAGCATGGCCGCACTCGCGACAAACGCCAAGGCGATGCGTGGTCGTGCGCGTATGCTCTGTACCCAATCCCATTGACGTCGTGACGCGAGAATCAAGCCGAGAAAAATGGCTGACCAAACCACGCGATGCGACAGTATTTCGAGCGAGGGTACGCTTTTGAGTAGCTTCAGGTACAGAGGGAAAATGCCCCACAAGGTAAATGCGCTGCCCGCACTGAGTATGCCAAGGAACATGGTTTAGTCCAGTGCCAGCGGCAATTGAGGTGTGGGTTCTGCTGCTTTATCTGCCGATGACTTGGCAGAGGATCTCGACCTGCCCTCGCGCATGGGATTGCGGCTGCCATGTTTGACGAAGACCTGACGCGCTTCTGCGCGCATCTGCGGATCACGACGCAGCGACCAAAGCAGATCGCGCGCCAGTTTCGCGCTGGTCAGGTGATCGACGATGGGTTCCGGGTAGTCAGGACCGATCAGGAATTTCAGTTCCTTCTGCAGGTCCAGCGGCATGGTGGCGGGTTCAAAGATAAACGCATCCGGTACGCGATTCAGTTCGGGCAGCCAGCGCCGCACAAAAATACCTTTCGGGTCCTGGTCTTGCGCCTGCTTGACCGGGTTGTAGATACGCAGTGTGTTAATACCAGTGACCCCCGATTGCATTTGTATTTGCGAATAGTGGATGCCAGGTTCGTAGTCCAGAAATTCACGTGCCAGATGCAGTGCCGGCTCACGCCAGTGATTCCAGAGCTGGTAACTGGAAAAGCTGATCAGCATCGCGCGCATGCGAAAGTTTATCCAGCCGGTCTGCGCAAGCATCTTCATGCATGCATCAATCAGCGGGAAGCCAGTTTCGCCGGCGCACCAGCGTTCGAAATAGTCTTGATTGAAATGTGGTTCACGCAGTCCGTCAAATCCGCGATGCACATTGCGCATCTCGATATCCGGTTCGGATTCGAGTTTTTGAATGAAATGACAATGCCAGTGCAAGCGGCTTTCGAAAGATTTCAGGCTGGCCAGCGTGCCCGAAGGTCGCATCGTTTCCGGCAGTGCCTGAAGTTGTTCTCGAGTTTTCCAGATCTTGTGCATCAGCTCGCGCACGGACAGCACGCCATAGGCCAGATACGGCGACAGACGCGAGCAGGCGGTTTCGGCGGTGAGCGGACTGGACATCGCGTAGCGATAGTCGGCGAGATGTTGATTGAAAAATTCTTTCACCTGCTTTGAAGCCACGCGCCGGCCGCCGCGTTGCCGCAGCGGTTTGTCTGGCCCATCCAATCCCAGTTGGCGTGGCGTCATGATGCCGGAGGGCGATAGTGTTTTGCCGGTCGATCGCAGAAAGTCAGGTGCATTGAGCACTGGCGCACGCATGCGCTGCATCCACTGGCTGGCCCAGTTATCACGCGATTCCAATCGTCGTACGACGCCATTGGACGGATACTCTTTCCAGCGCAGACCTTGTGCGCGGCACCAGTCAGCCACGCGGCGGTCGCGTGCATAGCTGATCGCATTGCCGGTTTCTTCGTGCGAGTAGAGCGTGAAATGACCAAACTGCTCATGGACGCGCTGCAAAGCGGAGGTGATTTCGCCATGCAGAATCAGCAACGACGTGCCACGACCGGCCAGAGCCTGACCCAGATCTTCCAGGCATTCATTGATGAAAGCGATGTGCTGTGTGGCGCAATCTGGCGCACGGATGAGTTCCGGTTCATACACGTACAAGGGCAGCACGGCGGAATGACGACTGGCTTCGAACAGCGGCACATGATCGAAAACGCGCAGGTCACGTTTGAACCAGACGACGGCAATACCGGGTGATGTCATCGATGCCATGTGCGCCGGGGCGCATTAGCAGAAGCGGCGGTGCAATGGCTCCAGAAAGCCGAAAAAGAACGGCAGGCCGTCTCGGGATCAGGAAACCGGCGTGGTGGATCTTGCAAGTCAGAGCAGAGCACGGGCAGTAATTCGCGATAACCAGGATTGAAGGTGGCCACCGAGCTGATGTCGGTAGCCTTGGCGACCATTGTACTGAGTTCTGTCAGATCACCGACGAAGATATGGTCGGTAACGGCCTGCATGCGCTGCATGACGAAATCCCATCGCTGCTGTGACCACGGGAAGCGCTGATGAAACGGACGATGAATCACGCCCAGTCGCAGTCCATCGAATTCAGCGTCTGCGAGCATCCAGGGATGCACCAGCTGCACTCGACGGGCCTGGCTCAATGTGTTTTTGTCAGTGCTCAGGCTATCGGGTGGGACGCTGAGTGAAGGCTCGCTGATGCCTAACAAGGACGGATGGATACCCACCGTTGTCTGGCTGCGCGCAATCATTTCCAGTGCTTCGTACGTGGTATCGATCACGCTGCGCGGGCAATGCCAGGCCTGAGCTGCATGCTTGGCGACGTTTTCTGCATTGAACAGATAGGGCTTGCTGCTGAAGGTCGCTGCAATCCACTGCCAGGACAAATGATTCGATGCCAGATCGCCATCCAGCAGATGGCCGTACATCCAATCGGCGGCAACACGCCAGTGCACTTTGCGTAAATGAACCGTGTAACTGGCCAGCCACATGCGCGCATGGTTGTGCAGATAGCCGGTCTGATAGAGCGTGTGCACCGCGCGATCGATCACGGGCAGACCGGTGCGGCCTTCCCGGATATCGTCGGGGAGTGTGTCGCTGTATTGAATGCCGGGCAAAGGCGTGCGCATGTCACTGAAAATCGCATCGCCTGCACGATGCCAGACATGATGAAAAAATTCACGCCAGCCAAACTCGAAGGCGAGTTTGTCTTCCAGCGTGAGTTTGGGTAGTTGCGTGAATAGCTCGGGTATCGAAACAAAGCCGTGCGTCAGATACGGCGAGAGCCGCGTCACCTTGCCATCGAGATGATTGCGGGTTTTGGTATAGGCCGCGATGTTGATCGCGGCGATGGTATCGGCCAGCGCTGATTCAGTGGGAGACATTCAATGCCGCCGAATCACATGCTGCGCCGGTACTGTCCACCCACCTCGAAAAGCGCATCGGTAATCTGACCGAGCGAGCACACCCGGACGGCTGCCATCAATTGAGCAAAGACATTTTCGTCACGGATCACGGCTTCCTGCAGCGCGGCCAGTGATTGCTTGGCAGCCTCGCTGTGCGTTGCATGGAAATCTGCCAGGCGTTGCAACTGCGACTGCTTCTCATCGTCTGTGGAGCGTGCGAGCTCCAGCTGTTGCACGACCGTGTCGCCCTTAGGATTGCGGAAGGTATTGACGCCAATGATAGGCAGACTGCCGTCGTGCTTCTTGTGCTCGTAGAGCATGGATTCTTCTTGAATCTTGCTGCGCTGATAGCCGGTTTCCATCGCACCAAGCACACCGCCGCGCTCGGCGATGCGCTCGAACTCCTGCAGCACGGCTTCTTCGACCAGATCAGTCAGCTCTTCGATGATGAAAGAACCTTGACTCGGGTTTTCGTTTTTCGCCAGACCCCATTCGCGGTTGATGATCAGCTGAATCGCCAGCGCGCGGCGCACGGATTCATCGGTCGGCGTAGTGATCGCTTCGTCGTAGGCATTGGTGTGCAGCGAGTTGCAGTTGTCGTAGATGGCGATTAGCGCCTGCAGGGTGGTGCGGATGTCGTTGAAATCGACTTCCTGTGCGTGCAGTGAACGACCTGAGGTCTGGATGTGATATTTGAGTTTTTGCGAGCGATCATTCGCGCCGTACTTCTCGCGCATCGCCACGGCCCACAGACGACGCGCCACCCGCCCAAGGACGGTGTATTCCGGATCCATGCCATTGGAGAAAAAGAACGACAGATTCGGCGCGAAATCATCAATATGCATGCCACGCGCCAGATAGGCTTCAACAAAGGTGAAGCCATTGGAGAGTGTGAACGCCAGCTGCGAAATCGGATTCGCGCCAGCTTCGGCGATGTGATAACCCGAGATCGATACCGAATAAAAATTGCGTACTTTGTGATCGACGAAGTACTGCTGGATGTCGCCCATCACCTTCAAAGAAAACTCGGTAGAGAAGATGCAGGTGTTTTGGCCTTGATCTTCTTTCAGAATGTCGGCTTGTACTGTGCCGCGTACGTTTTGCAGTACCCAGGCGCGGATCTGTGATGCTTCTTCTGCTGTCGGCTCACGACCTTTTTCGGTCTTGAACTTGGCTAGCTGCTGATCAATGGCGGTATTCATGAACATCGCAAGGATGGTCGGCGCTGGGCCGTTGATGGTCATGGAGACCGACGTGGTCGGGTCGCAGAGATCGAAGCCGTCGTAGAGTACTTTCATGTCATCCAGTGTGGCAATCGACACACCGGAGTTACCCACCTTGCCGTAAATATCCGGACGTACTGCAGGGTCAGCGCCGTACAAAGTCACTGAGTCAAATGCGGTAGACAAACGCTTGGCCGGCATGCCTTCGGACACCAGCTTGAAGCGACGATTGGTTCTGAATGCATCACCTTCACCGGCGAACATGCGCGTTGGGTCTTCGTTCTCGCGTTTGAATGGAAACACACCGGCGGTATAAGGGAAGCTGCCGGGGAGATTTTCTTTCATGAGCCAGCTGAGCAGATCACCCTGATCGGCATATTTGGGCAGGGATACTTTGCGGATGCGATTACCTGACAAGGTTTCCCATTCCAGGCGCGTGCGGATTTCCTTGTCGCGGATTTTGACCACATGCTCATCACCCGAGTAGGTGGCTTGCACGGCTGGCCATTGGGTCAGCAGGCTTTTCGCTTCGCTATCGAGCGCGTTGTCTCGCTGCGTAATCAGATCATCCATGTCCACGGTTTTGCCGGCAGCGAGCATCAGACGTTTGGCTTCGCTCAGTTGCTGACGTTCGCGCGCGATGACTGCTTGTTTTTGTACACGACGGTGATAAGCACGCAAGGTATCGGCGATCTCCGCCAAATAGCGACTGCGGGCGGGCGGCACGATGGCATTGCGTCCCGAAGAAAAACGCACGGCTACGGGCGCGAGCTTGCCGGGTTGGATGTTGAGTCCCAATTCTGTCAGGCGCGGCAACAGGCCCTGATACAGCGCGGTGACGCCATCATCATTGAAGCGGGACGCTTGCGTGCCAAAGACGGGCATTTGATCGGTGGATTTGTCCCACTGTTCGCGATTGCGTTGTACTTGTTTGGCGACATCGCGCAGTGCGTCTTGCGATCCTTTGCGGTCGAATTTGTTGATGGCG
>JACCDM010130034.1_pt1 | contig 15490 bp, 13 predicted proteins | sample 7445851 | NCBI WGS metagenome assembly JACCDM01 (sample SAMN15323438, study PRJNA562643) | freshwater metagenome | isolation source: river surface water | place: USA:Blue River Watershed | collected 2017-08-16
CGAGAAAATTATACGATCCCAGCATTCTTGTTTTAGGGGAAAGCCATGAAAAATTCTTACCAGTAGTTCGTGCCAAAGCAGCCCAGCAAACTGATCGTCTAATTGCTAACTTGGAGCGTCCTCATGTGCGTAAACATGTTTCGCCGGGGTGGGTGGGAGCATTAAGCGGCAAGAAAATCAATGAATCCAATTCAGATGTTGTGCACGCACATTGGATCAATGGCGGACTAATCAGTATCAGGCAGCTCGGGAGAATCAAGAAGCCCTTAGTCTGGTCAATGTTAGATTTTTGGCCGGTTATGGGTGCAGAACATTACTCAGATATGGGACCGAATTCGAGATGGGTACAAGGATTCGATAAGGCCCCAAGAAATCTAATGGATTTTGGTCTTGATACTTGTCGGATATCCGCTGGGATGAAAAGAAAGTACTGGTCGCAAATCCATGCAGTTGTTCCTGGAAAATGGATGCTTAATCAAGTGCAAAAAAGTGCTTTGTTTCCCTGTCTCAATCCAATAGTTATTCCCCCAGCCCTCGACACAGCAACATATTTTCCTGTGGAGAAAAAGCTTGCTAGAGATGAATTAGGAATCCCTCCTGAGGTATTTGTCATTGGATACGGAGGCGGGACATCTGGGAGAAAAGGCTGGGACGTATTCCAAGAAATCGTTTCTCGTGAATTTACTCGTAACCCCAATGTTGAATTCTTAGTATTTGGGAGTGACTTTTTGCCCAGCGAACTACAAAGTAGATATCCAGTGAGGCAACTTGGCAAAATAAAAGAGGAAGAAAAGCTTAGATTGGCCTACTCCAGTATGGATCTTTTGATTATGCCCTCAAAGGTGGATACATACGGTCTCATTGCACAAGAGGCCCAGAGTTGCGGTGTGCCTGTAATTTGCTTTGAAGATACTGGCGTCGCAGATGTGATTGCGAATCAAATTTCATGGTTCGCAGTGAAGGATTTCAGTGTCGCTGCGATATTGAACGCGCTGGACGGCCTAATAAAGAGTCCAGAGAAATTGGAATATATGTCCAAAAGCGCCCGCAAAAGGGCCACTGACAATTGGAGATACGATATCGTTTCGCGTAAGTACATTGAACTTTATGCAAATATACTTGACAGACAAAATGTGCCCAACAAAAGTGGATAGGACACCAATGAATATTCTCTTGACTGGTGCGTCGGGGTTTGCGGGAGCTCACATGCTCAAGTATTTACTGGAGAATACTCCTGCAAAAATATACTGTCCGGTCACATATAAGCATGGTGGGCATGCACGTAGGATCCCAGATTTAATCGATAAATCCCTGCTTGAAAGAGTGCACATCTTCGAATTTGATTTGGCAGAAGCAGAGTTATCAGAGAGAATAATCAAAGTACACATCGATTTAGTTATTAACTTTGCGAGCGAAAGCCATGTCGACAGATCGATTATTAATCCGAAAGAGTTCAACCTCAATAATTCAAGCCTAATGATCAATCTGCTTGAATACGTGCGGAAAATGAAGAATTCCCCCGCCTTTGTTCATATTTCAACTGATGAAGTTTATGGGTCAATCCCTTTAGGTGAAAGAAATGTTGAATGGGAGCGCATACATCTTCCAAGCAATCCCTATAGCGCTGGAAAGTCAGGACAAGAGAGTTTGGCTATTGCCTATTTTAAAACTTACAAAATTCCTTTAGCAATCATCAATTCCACTAACATGGTGGGAGAGGCTCAAAATCAAGAGAAATATATACCTAAGGCCATAACTAAAATCCTTCATGACGAAATCTTGACCGTAGATACAGATCCAGATGGGAACATGGGTTCCAGAAAATACGTTTATGTTGGTGATGTAGCTTCTGCAGTGTGGCGCACTGCGACATACCTAATGAACCAACAGTCGGACTCAGATATTGAGAAGCCACTCAAAGTTCACATCGCTGGAGAGATTGAAGTTACCAACCTTCAGTTGGCTCTGTTTATTGGAGAAGTTCTAGGCCTCGAACCGCGAATTGAAATTAGTCCCTCGCCAAGACCAGGTTATGACCTAAGATACGAATTGGATACCGAAAGAATTCGAAGAATGGGTTGGACCCAACAGAAAAGTATTTATGACTCTCTTAAAGCGATTGTAGAGTGGACTCTAGAACATCGGAATTGGCTTGAAGCCGACCATGTTGCTAACTCAGAGCTCAATTAAAGAGAATTCAGGTAGCGGAATGATTACCCCTTTGACGGATGGGAAATTTTGCTTTATTTTCTCTATGATTTCCTTTGAGTAGTTCCAAGAAAAAATTAACAAGTAACATCCTTCAACATCCTTCAAGTTGGAACTCTCCTCAATCAATAAATCAGTGCCAGGCGCATACTTCCCCACCTTAGACTCGTTATCATCGTAAAAGTGAGAGAAATCTTTTTCGGACATGTTTAGGGCATGAAATAAAGTTGCGAATTTAGCAGGAACTCCATATCCACTTAAAGTGAACCCTAAACCCACAACTCTAGAAACCTCTATTGATATCTTCTCGGATAAATCTGTTATCCGACGGCCCAGAATCTCCCAAGAGTCTAGATTATGGAGCCCAGCATCGAATTCTTCGGAAATAGCCTTTTGAACAGAAGGGTTCTCAGAAAACTGTGAATTTGCAAGGCAGACACTTATTCTTACTGATCCACCATGTGCATCAAATTTTTCAACATCAAAAATTCGCAAACCATTTTTTCCCAGAAATTTCTGCAAAGGGGTAATGGAATGGTAAGACATGTGCTCGTGATAGATGGTATCGATTAGTACCTTTTCAAATACATCTAGCGCATATGAAAACTCTATAACTAATGCAGTTTCATCGCCCATGAGAAGTTTTATACCTTGGAAAATTCCCATCAAATCGTCTGAGTGCGCAAGAACATTGTTAGCCACAATCAATCTTGGCTGGGGGTAGTCTCGCTGTATATTCTGGGCCAAGTTGTAGGAGAAGAAATCTGTAATGGTTCTCACGCCATTGCCTATCGATATTCTTGTAGCCTCTGCGGCGGGATCAATCCCCAAAACGTCGCAGGATTTTTCCTTGAACTGTTGTAGCAGAAAACCATCATTCGAACCTATTTCAATCACGAATGGATTAGTAGAAGAATTAGACTTAACTGCGCAAAACTTGTCGAATAGAAGTTGTGATAAATCCCTAAATCTCTTTGCGGTTCCTAAGTTGCTATTGGAAACATAAGGGTAATTTGAGAAGAGAATCTTACTATCAATAATGTCGAGAAGTTGAAGATGTTTACATTCGGTGCACATCCCAAGTCGCAGAGGGAAGAATTCGTCATTTTTGCTCTGAGGACGACTTGAATCCAACTTGTTAGCTATTGGAGTTTTCCCAAGATTTAAGACTTGCTCTAATGACTTTGACTCACAAAGCACACAACGAGTTTGGAGTTTACAGAGCTCTTTCAACTTCATACCTCACAATCGAATCGAAAATTCAAGACAGAAGCCTATCTATATCTCTGCAGAATTATGCTTTTTTGAGCACGCTCGAGATTACTCTTGACTTTAGTCTTAAGGACAACTAGGAAACTTGATGAATGAATTTTTCTCGCCGACCATTTATCAGCTTTCAGGTCCTGTTTAACCGCTATCTCCATTTTTCTAGCTCGCCCATTTAGCTTTATCGAGATCTCTTGTGGAATCCAGCTTGGTCTGATTCGCGTGTGAGTAGCATCCCCATCAAATCCGATATTTGTGCCTAAATTTGAATTTGGGACTACTGTCAACCAACGATTAACCCAATAGCAATATATCCACCTGTAGTCCCATAACCCAGGTGCGGAACCGTCACGGACAGCATTCATACCAGTGAGCCATCTGGATTGGGATAACTTGGTTCTGGCTGTCCGAGGCCAATTAATCTCAGAATAATCCCAGTGCGAGGTGCCATCTTGCATTCTGTTCCATCTACTAGCCCAGGTAGCCCATCCCCAAGCGTAGAAGAATGAGCTGAAACGGTAGGGCTCATCAGGCTTCGAGATGTAGTTGGCGGGAACAAGATTCATCGAAGTAATGCTTCCAACCCTGAAGTCTTCCTCATACTTCTCTAACATCTCTTCAGCAAATCTAATGAAGGCGTGAGAAACCAGAACATCCTCTTCAACCACAATCACAAAGTCGTACTTATGAAGAACCCAACTTATCCCCATTGCGACCGAGTTAGTTCCAATATTCTCTTGATTCTGAATAATTTGAATTGTATTTAGTTTTGAAGTTCTTGCAATATCTACTGATAAATCAATTTGTATTTGGTCCGTGGTGCCAAGTCTTGGCCCATCAAACCAAAAGAAAACTTCGTTATCTAACCCAACAAGCGAATCGACAACTGATTGCAGTTTTTGTGGTCTGTTGAAAGCAGTGACGAGAATTGGGACTTTTCTAGAAAACACTTTGAAATACCACCTTTGATTTTGAGACTATCAACTGATTTCAAATCGATCAGTCCAAGGGCTCCAAATTCTATTTCCATTAAGATGTCCGATATACCCAGCCCACCACGCAAGAGTGCTCTTCGAAATAACCAAGTTCTTAGCATTACTGAGAACATAGAGCAACTCGGGTGGACTCAAAACCGAATCTTCTTCAGGAAACAAAACGTCTTCCCTTCCTTGCAACATTGCATGAGCACCTTGAATATCATCAGAAAACACAACTACCTTAAAACCTGTCTCAGCCAATTCTGATGAGAACTCATTAATTGCTGATAAGAAGTAATCACTTGAAAGAATATCGAGATTACCGCTCACAAAATCACCAAGCCGAATATGCAATGTCACTGTCTTTTCGAGAACCACCAAACGACACATATCGGCTACCACTGGGCGGATTGTGCGAAGCGTAACTAACGGATTGGTGTTAATGGACCTCTGAACAAGCTTCAAGTCTTGAAAAAAGCCCTTTAATCTATAAGTTGCCAGACCTCCTTTAACAATCTTATCCAATAAGTCAACACTAGTTGAAACAACATTTCCTTGAACTTTCCCAACTAGCCTATGGTGTAGCCGATTGAAAAAAAAATTCTCTGAAACAAATGAACACTCCAAATTCGAGAAGTCTAGAATTTTCTCAAGTTCCAATTCGTGGAGAAAATTTCCACGACTTTGATCTACACTTTCTTCTAAGTCTCTCGTGTTTATTTTTAGTGGTATCTTGCAAGCATTTGCCAAGGATACAGCTGCAGAGATCTGAAAAAGTTGATTGCCTAGGCCACCTCGTAGGCGGACTCTAACTCCACCGCGATTTTTCAAGACTTTTCCTTTTGACAACGACTTTTATCATTGATAAACAAAGTGAATAGCAGAGCGAGGGAAGCTGAATATGTGTATCTACCATTATCACCAATGTATGCAACTACTGTGGCCATCAGCCACAAGAGAAAAGAAATGACACTCAGACTGTCATCCCTGACACTCCTTGGAAATCTACCCCGATACAATTTGAGCACAAGTACAAACCAAAACAACAGGGCAAACTGCATTGAAAGTAAGTGCAAACTTATTACCAAGTCCCAAGGCAAGAGGAAGATTCCAACAAAAGCGTCTAGCGAGTTCTCTCTGGCCGAATTTGAATAGTACCCCTCATTAAAAAGTCGAATATAACGAGAATCCCCAGCAATAAAAACCTGAGACGCAAACATGTATTTGTTTTGAATATAACTTGACGGGTCACTAAAAACTAAACCAAGCCACTTACTCCTGAGTTTCTGAAATTCCGTTTCATTCTTTTCTGTCAAAAAGGAAAATGTGGTCGGTGAATCTGAATTCTCGATAATTGGCTTTCTGGAGAACCAAGCCCAATTGATTGGCTTGAAACTCTCGCACAGATTTCCAGGATTTTGATCTAAATACATTAATGATAATGCTTCTCTTGCCGCGATTACGGTTTCGGGATTAGTAGACCAACAGTAAGCCGCACCTAAGTCCATAGAGATTACCTGCTGCTCTGGGTGGATTGTGTTGAGTTTGGCAAAATCTTGTGCCGCTAATTCGACTGCAACTGTCGCAACAGGGAACATCGTGAAAACGATTACTGAGACAATTGATTTGTAAGCAAGTTTTCTGCTTTGGTTTCTATTAAAGTACCAGCCGGCCAGTAAGAGTGAACAAGAGAATGAAACCCATGGACGAAATGAGAATGCCGCAATTAGTATAGAGACACCCAGAATTGTTGCCGTCATACGCAGTCTACTTGGTGCAATTAAGGTTCTAAAAAACAAAATCGAAAATCCCAAAGAAGTTAAACCAAACATAAGTCCATCGCGAGTTTGATGGCTACCAAACACAAAGGCAAAATAAGTAAAAATCAAGAAAAGTAGTTTGAATTTCTTGGATCTGTTTCTGTGTCTTTCAGCGAATGGGATCAAGGAAATCGTGATGATTAGAACCTGAAATAGGAGTAGATGAACAGCCCACCCTAAGGGAAAGTCGGGTATTCGAGAGTAAAATACAGAGCTGACGCCACCCCAAAAATCAATTGGGTAGTCAGAAAGAGCATTATTTCTTGCATTCGCTACGTCTTCTCCGCCTTTTGTTGGAAGGTTTGAGAAGAAAGTTAGGAAAGCTAATGCGACAATTCCCTTACTGGTATTCCCAAGATTCTTCATAGTGGCATTCTAGTAATAGGTTATGGCTTCTGCTCGATTCACGAAGGCTAAGTTGCGACTAAATTGTTCCTGAAATTCCTTTGGTGCAAAGTTTGCTAGTTTAGGGAAGCAGAGGGTTCTAATTATAATTGCCCAAATCGAAATCTTTGAGTTTGTCGAAACAAAATATCGGAACGTCTGAAGTTCACTTAACGTATCCCATGCGCTCAACTCACACCTAACAAACTCAGCTGGGAAATCACCAATCCGCTTCAAGGCTTCATCGGGAGAATCTGAGAAAAGAACTACCCTGTTTACTTCATCATTTATTCTAATCATTCGCATAGCACTTACAATCCGAGCTGGTTGAATGGGGCCTTTGGTCCCAAGTGTCAGCAAATCACCGAGACGATATTGAACAGCCACTCCCTCGCTTATGGCTTGTAGATCAGTGACAAGATTCTTTGAGAACCGTTTAGCTCTGGCATTCATTGCTAGGACAGTAGAGGAACCAATTCCCCGATATGAGTAATGTCCACGAATCTGTATTGTCCAAAACTTTACTGACTTCAAACTCGTGTCAGTGTCGCAATTCGATAGTATCTTTAATTTGTAAAGCCATGAAGTAAGACGAATCTTTATTGAACTAGTCAGAGAGTATCCGATCACAGACTCACGAACGTGCTTCTTGCTATTGACGGGGATATAGTCAGCACGGATTGAAGATTCTTCGGGAAAAAAGTCAGCTATTTCTTCAGTTCTTTTGGTAACCCCTGACTGATGGAGAATTAAGCGTATTCTACGTCGCGGGAATTTAACCTTAAGATCTTCTACGAGAGCCCAAGCAAAAAGTTGTGACCCTAGTCCTCCCCAACAATGGACTTGAAGAGCAGGAAGTACGCGTCGCACCATTAGCATAGTATATCTGTAGCGCAGAGAAGGCTGAGGGTTAAACTTGAAAACGGAAAACTATGTTTTCATCTCATACTTAGATTCAGACTACTCTCGAACTTCGGTTTACCTGAATGATTCACGCAAACAGAATTACTTCTTTTGGAAAGTACAAGGGACAAAGATACGGAAAATTCAATCCCTTGTGACCTTGTCGATGAAATACAGCAGGGGAAGAACCACATTTGTCGTCATGTCCCCATGCCATTCATTAGTAATCCCACTCCGCTTCTTAACGTTAAAACCAATAATTCTGGATGCAGGTTGGTCGCTCTCAGAGGCGCTGCAAGTAAGAAATTTAGGCCCGAAGTTTCTTGGTCACAGAATCCAAACGTATTTCATCGATTTTTTATCTTTTCACTTGTCAAATATTTCAATATTTGAGTCTGAGCGGCAGTGTGCTTCTATCCGGCACAGATTCCTATTAAGGAAATCTAAACTACGCTTTATCTTTACAGGCTTCAACGAAGCTACATACAAAAATTTGATTCCAGTAATGCCAGAAGAACTCACTGAGCGAAATGAATTTCAAAAGGATTATATTCTTTTTAGAGGAAGTTTCACAAATGAAGCCGGATTAGATATCTTACGCGAAATTACCCAGTCAAGTGAAGTCGTCGACAACCAATTTGTTATTGCAACGAATATCGAAATAACTGCGTTGAAGAATTGCAAGAACGTACTTTTGCTGCAAAGAAGACTTACACAGCCTGAAATCAAATTTCTATACTTAAATTGCTCTCTCGCAATTGGACAAATTCGAAATACTCCAAGATTAGTCAATACTATCCCTCATAAAGCTTTTGAAGCTGCGTACTTCGCTAAACCGTACTTAACGGCAGATGCCTCTGGAATTCGAGAATTTCTTCCAAACAACAATCAAGCTATCTTCACAAACTCTGAGGACCCTACTGTGTTAACAAACCTACTTAAGCAAAGGATCACAGATAGAGAATTGCTCTTGAGAACTGGAGTTAATGCCAAAACTCGATATGACCAAGTAGCAAGTCAACAAAAACTTCAAGACCAATTCTTTGAGATTTTAAATGAATTAAACCGTTCTTGAGTATATTGAATTCAGAGAATCAAGCATTTTCGATACTGTGAACAGGTTCATTCTGCTGAGATTTGATTCTGCTATTCTCGCTCTAAATGCAGAGTTTTGAACTTGATTCATCTTGTGAGCGAGTTCGCCATAATCTCCAACTGGAAAGAGGGAAGGGGATTCCTCACCCAAGACTTCAATAACAGCCCCGCTGTTTGACGCAATAATTGGAACAGATCTTGAGATTGCCTCAAGGAGAACCATTCCAAAACCTTCATATCGACTTGACAACAAGAACACATCTAGCGACTCTAAGAAGGCATTAATTTCGGAAGTCCTTCCAAGCCATGTGACTCGGTTTTGAATTTCTAATTCTTGAGCAAACTCTATAAGTTGTGCTCGAAGATGGCCTTCTCCGACAATGTAAAGCTCAGCTTCAGAATGCACTCGGCTGAAAAGAGCAAATGCCTTTAGCATAGTTGGGATGTCTTTTTGCTCCGTTAAACGAGAGATTGTTCCAAAGATAAGACTCGAACCATGTTGAGTTCGCTTGACGACTTCTGAGTTAAATCCGTAATAAACTACATCTACCGGAACTTTTGAACTAACTTCTCCCCGCCCAATCACATAATCTCTGACTGCATTAGAGATTGCAATAACAGCGTCAGCACGAAAACAAACAAATCTTGAAAGCATGCTTGAAACTACACGCGGTTTCCTTGGCCAAAAGGGTTCTGAATTGTGTCGGGTAATGATTAGTTTACGGGCGATTCCAGCGAGAGCGGTGGTAAGTTCAGCTTGAGGTAAATGTGCATGTACCACTTCATTTTTGTCGAACTGTATTTTCCTCAGGAGGTAGAGCTGTACAAAGAAGTTCTTATTTGCAATTTGATCCATTACCGTAACACCGCTCGCAGTAAATTCATTAGCGAGCTCTGGGTTTCCTTTCAAGTAACAAACTCGAACTTTCCGTCCTGAATTTGCTTGGGATGCAGCTAATATCAATAATTGCTTCTCTGCCCCACCCATTTCAATTGTTGTGATTACATGAGTGACTGGGTACATGATTAGATTATTCTTGAGAAATAAGAAATTGTCTTCTCTAGTCCTTCACGAAGTTCAATTTGTGGTTGCCAATTAAGTAGTTCTTGCGCCCGTGTAATGTCCGGTCTACGTTGTTGGGGGTCATCTTGGGGTAAAGCGAGAAAGTTGATTTCTGAACTCGAGTCTGTTATTTCTAGAACTAGTTTTGCAAGGTCCAACATAGTGAATTCATTTGGGTTTCCCAGGTTAATTGGCGCATCAAATGTTTTTTTCGACTGAGCAGTTCTAACGATTCCATCAACTAAATCATCAACATAACAAAAAGATCTGGTTTGCATCCCGTCACCGTAAATAGTGATGCTTTCACCCCTTAAAGCCTGCACAATAAAATTGCTTACAACTCTTCCGTCATCGGGTGACATATTCGGACCGTACGTATTAAAGATTCTAATTACTCTTGTATCGACACCAAATTGTCTTTTATAGTCAAAACACAATGTTTCTGCTGCCCTCTTACCTTCGTCATAACATGATCTAATGCCAATTGGGTTAACATTCCCCCAATAGGATTCTGGCTGTGGCGTCACTGCAGGGTCCCCGTAGACTTCACTTGTAGATGCTTGTAACAACACCGCACCCGTTTCTTTTGCCAAGTGAAGCAAGTTTATAATCCCCAGAAAATTTGTCTCAATCGTACGAACTGGATCAAGTTGGTAGTTCTTGGGCGAGGCGGGACACGCAAAATTGAGTATCAAATCTACGTTCAAATTGATTGGGTTACGAACGTCTTGTTCAATAAATGTAAACAATGGGTTGTGAGTGACCTCTTGGAGATTCTCAAGATTTCCCGTGGAAAAGTCATCTAAACCAATCACTGAATGACCTTCACCCACAAGCCGTTTGCTCAAGTGTGAGCCTAAGAATCCTGCGGCACCAGTCAAGAGTATTTTCATGTGCATAATTGTGTCATATATCGAGCTATCTAAACCGCAGACATTAGAATTTCACGAACAGTTTCAATCCACTTGGTTTCCGTATGATATTTCAGAGCTCGATTCTGGCGAAGCAAATTGAATTCGTAACGTGCGTTTGCATCCAAACTCATCATGGAGTCTAGTTCACTCTTTAGCGTTATCTTCTCGTTATCAGAATACTGTCCCCAAGAGCCAAATTCTGAGATGAATTCTGCATTAACTGAGACAACCGTTAATCCTGCAATTACGGATTCGACCAAGACTTTATCAAGAGATCCTTGAAAAGCATGGATAAGCACATCAAAACTCTTGAGCCATTCAGGAATTTCTCTTCTAGGAATTGCTTCTACAAATGTTAGCCAACATGCTTCAATATTTTTTTGATTTCTTGAAATAGTTTGATTTGCATGGTTTCTTGACGCAGCATTAGAGGGACTTCCACAGATTGTCAGTGAAATCTCTTGGTTAATTTCTCGGGCAGACGTTGTGGAATCAATAATCGCGTCGATTCCCTTTGACACGTCAAATCTTCCGTAATGTACGAATTTAACAGGAGAGCCTCTCCGAATGCCCCCAGAGAACATTTCTTCATCTACTGCTTGTCCAATGTAAATAACCTTCTCTCCATTGAGAGGAAATGATCCTTTTGTTGAGGTCAAAACCTTATCGACCAGCAAGTAATCCCACCTTAACGCAAGTGAAGATGAGGCATGGGCATACCAAAGATAATGTGGAATTCTCTTGTATCGAGTAAATGGGAGAAGTAACGCAGACTGAATATGGGTCATGTGAGAAAAAACAACATCTGGCTTGTTCCTAATTAAGATTCGAAGTGCAATTCGAAGAAAATTGTATATGTTGCGAACATGGTGACCCTGCAGCCAATTCGACGAAACGACTTCGACATTTGAGGGTAAGAATCCTTCTCCCCTGAATCCAGTCAGCACTGTCACTCGATCAAAGTGCCCCGAAAGCTTTCTTGAAACTTCAATTTGGTGTGCTAATGCGGGACTATTTTCATCCATACTGTAATTCAAGATTAAAAGGTGGGACATAATTTCCTATTTGGCTATTTTCCCGATTATCACAGACTTAACTTACCCCGAATAGGTACAATAATCCATAATCTAAGTTTTTGAAAAGGGATTGAGAATGCGCGTGCTAGTCACAGGTGGTGCAGGATTCATCGGTTCACGTGTTGCCACCGAACTTCAATCAAAAGGCCATTTGGTCGTCTGCGCGGACAACTTTAGTGATTATTACCCAGTTGATTTGAAAAAATTACGAGTGGAGGAGTTACTCAATCCGGTAGGCGTAGCTATCGAAAATGTGGACTTGGCAGATATTGATGACGTTGAAAAATTGTTTGCAAAATTTGATCCTCAAGTCGTTGTTCACTTAGCCGCACAAGCCGGAGTACGGTTATCTGGTTCAGAAATGCTTAAGTATGTTTCTAGCAATCTATCGGCTTTTGGGAATGTGTTATTAGTCGCCACTTCACGGAACGTTGAAGCATTTTTATATGCTTCTTCCTCTAGCGTATATGGAGATAATGCCGAGATACCTTTTAAAGAAAGTGAAAAAGACTTGGTGCCAACTAGTTTTTATGGAGCTTCAAAGCTAGCTAACGAAGTTCTTGCCAAATCACTCGCTGGAAGATGCAGAACAAGAATTAGAGGAATGAGGTTTTTTACTGTTTATGGACCTTATGGCAGGCCGGATATGGCATATTTTCGGATTGCGACCGCACTCGTTACCAAATCTACCTTTAAATTGTTCGGTGACGGTGGGATAAAACGTGACTTTACTTTTATTGATGACGTAGTCAGAAGCGTTTGTTTATTAATAGATCAATTGCTAACACAACAACCTGGCTTTTCAGATGTTGTAAATCTGGGCGGAGGAAGACCTGTCTCTATGCTGGACTTAATTGAAAGTATGGAGAGAATATCTGCAGATAAACTCAGTTATTCAATCCTGTCTAGAAACTCAAGTGATGTATCAATAACTTGCTCCGATAGTTCATACCTTCAATCACTTACCGGGATTGTGCCTGGAGTTACCGTAGATGAGGGGATGACTGAAGTCATTAACTGGACCAAACGGCCAGATATCCAGGGGAAACTTAATGACTGGATTACGGCGACTCCGTGAAATTTCTCATCGTTACAGGCATTTACCCTCCAGATATTGGAGGTCCTGCAACATTTACAGTTGCCTTCTCTAATTGGCTAGAAAACTGTGGTCATGAATCTCACGTTATTGCGCTTTGGGATGGGAAAAAGGTTCAAGCCAAAATAGGAAATGTGTTGTTCCCTCGCTCTAGAAGAAAACTTCTTCGTTTTGTCAGCGTAAGTTGGAGCGTTCTTAATCTGATACCCCAAAATGATTTTTTGATCGCAACAGGCTTGCATGAAGAGACAGCTTTAGCGCTTCGTTTGAAGAAGAAGAAATCAATAGCAAGAATTGTTGGTGACCCAGTCTGGGAGAGGGCAAAAAATTCAAATCGAACTAGCTTGAGTTTGAATGATTTTCAGAATGCAAGATTAGATTTAAAGTCTAAGATTCAACGGAGTCTCCTCGTTTGGTCGCTAAATCAATACACAATCATCACTTGCCCCAGTCTCGAACTTTGCGAGTTGGTAGCGAATTGGGGGGTGGACCGACCAGTTCATCACATCCCAAATGGAATAAAGATTCTAGCGCCGGAACAGAAGTCAAAAGAGTATGACCTAATTGTGGTTTCGAGACTTGTGAAATGGAAGAACGTCGACCAAGTGCTGGATGCAGCCCAAGCGTTAAACTTAAAGATATTGATAGTTGGCGATGGTCCTGAAATGCAGTCACTTAGGGATAAATCAAAATCGATAAATGCAAATGCTGAGTTTCTTGGAGAAATTCCACAACATAAAGTTAGAGAGTTGTTACAAAAGTCTAAGTTATTTGTTCAAATCTCAAGTTACGAAGGACTATCTTTTTCACTGTTACAAGCTATGGAAGCTGGAGTCCCTTGCATTATTTCTGACATCCCCGGAAATTTACAAGTCGCTCAAAGTGGCAAGGAAGCGATGATTGTTGAGTTAAATAATCGGACAGAATTACTAGACGCCATTCAAAGAGTCCTAACGACCCCCAAACTTGCAACTGATTTAGTTAATGGAGCAAGAAGGCGAATTTCTCAGTCTTTCGATGAAGAGATTCAATTTCAGAGAATAGTTCAAGAGCTACAAAATGAGTTCTAGTACTCGGGAAGTCCTAATCATTGATTTACGAGGAGTGATTGCTCGAGACGAATCTACGGTTATCAGGCATGTTGAGTATGGTAAACACCTGGATCAAATTTCTCTTGGAGAGACATCTTTAACGGTCATTACACGAGGGGCTACAGCCCAAATAAATAAGGAGTTAACCTCTTGCAATTCAGTTTGCAAATTCATAATTGAAGAAAATCCTAGATTCAATCTACCGCGATTCATACTATTGTGTTTTAACTACATAAGAATGAACAAAACAAGAGTGTATCTGCTGGTTTCTGGAGACCCATGGGAAACATATTGGTTTTGTCGTTTTTTAGCTTTCTTCTCAAGAAAGAATCTGAAAATACAGGTTCAACTTCATGCAGACATTTTTGACCCTAATTGGATTCAAATTAGTGTGGCCAATAGAATTCGGCTTCACCTATTAAGACTAAACTCCAAATCAATTCATAATGTCAGACTTGTAAGCGCCAACCAACGACAAGAGCTAGTTGATCGTTTTCCTAATCTTGGAAACCGAGTAACTGTGGCACCAGTACCTCTTTCAATTTCTCCATATGATTCTCGGGCGCACGTGAATTTCTCAGATGAACCAGCTATTGGCTTTGTGGGAAGAATTCACAAAGATCGGGGACTCTTTCTATTTCTCAAAGTGATACAGAGACTGAATCAGGATGGCTGGAAAGGTAGAGTGCTCGTTGTCGGAGAAGGTCCTGAGATCAGTATTTTTCGAAACAACTTAGAGGCGTTAATTGGGACTTCAAGAGTAACTTTTGCGGGAGTTAAATCTGGAGAGGAGCTCCGTAGATATTGGAATGAGATTGATGTCTATTTAAATACAGCTCCAACTGAATCGTATGGGCGTTCAACTCGGGAGGCACTTTATTATGGAAAGGTTGTCATGAGTTTAGAAACTAATGGGATAAGTGAGCTAATCGCCGAGAGAGAATCTGGTCAATTACTCATCTTTGATACGAGCAAACCAGAGAGTTGGATTAGTAACTTACGAAACCTTGCCAAGTTCAAAGCTGAAGATAGCTACTCGAAGCGAGTTTGGGAACAAAATGAGCAAGATATGATTAATGTCGTTAGATCTTGGGAGTGAAACTAATCATTATGGAACAAATGGAGTGCACCTCATGCAAAAAAGAGTAAAACCCAAAATGAGTAATACTCTCACTTCACTTAAACGAGGGTCACTAGGACGTTCTGTGAGCACTTTGAGTAAGCGAGAACGCAAACTTATGGGCCTTGTCATTATCGTTCAGATCTTTCTGAGTGCCCTTGATTTGCTGGGAGTGGTAATTTTTGGACTTGTAGGTTCACTCACTGTCAGCGGGTTGTCTGCAAAACAACCAGGAAATAGAGTCTCTGATTTTTTGACTTTGTTGAACATAGAAAATTCTACACTTCAACATCAGGTTACGATACTGGGATCACTAGCAGCAGTTGCATTAGTCATAAAAACGCTGGCAACACTTTATCTCACTAGACGTATCCTTTTTTTCTTAAGCAGAAGAGGAGCCCGCATTTCAGGAACTCTTTTGTCAAAAATGATGGGTCAAAATCTCTTAAAGTTTCAGTCAAAATCCATGCAGGAGAC
>JACCDM011724250.1_pt1 | contig 15489 bp, 11 predicted proteins | sample 7445851 | NCBI WGS metagenome assembly JACCDM01 (sample SAMN15323438, study PRJNA562643) | freshwater metagenome | isolation source: river surface water | place: USA:Blue River Watershed | collected 2017-08-16
AAAGCAAGAAAAGGGGCCAACGCTGACGTTGGTATTCCTGAACGACAAACGAACGGCCCAACTCTACACTCCGCATCAGATAGGGTTTGAAATCATTGCTCATCTTAAAGAGAGAATTCATATAGAAACCTTTCTTGCCATAGTACTCCAAAATTTCAGTCCCTCTTCCCATGCGATATGCCCCCACCAATTTTTGATTTTCATGATCCCACAGAATCAAATGGTAGTAATACAAATCAAATTCATCTAAATCTCTAGATTGACCCGTTCCTTCTCCTACAGCTCGAAAAGTAATTTCACGTTGTCTTCCAATTTCATCCAATAGGTAAGGGATACGATTTGCTTTAGATAGATAGACAGTGAATTTTCCTTGCACCAATATCTTACTATCCTCCAAATGCGCCAATTCCTCTAAAATATTCACCTGCGGAACCGGTTCCGCTACCTCTTTGGCTTTTCTTCTTCGAATTAAAACATTGGGCTGGAAAAATCTTTTCTTCACCCTGACATCTGAAGCAAGTGCATAAACTTTGGCTCTCAAAAATCTACTCAATACTGCCGGTTCCTCAAGCAATTTCCAATCTTCAAATTGAATGGGTTTCCCCATCATCATGTCAATGGTGCGGTCTTTCCTCTTCAACATTTCAGAGGGAAGTGCCAATGTTCGCAATTGCGGATTGATCTTACCCAACAAGTGAAATAAAAATGAATTTGCTCCATCAAAACATACTGGAACAATTTGTGCGTTTGTCTTTTGTATCAACTTGACAACAGCAATCTGCCAGCGTCGATCTGAAACCGAAGTCCAACTACCCTCTTCAAAGGTTGAGACCTCACCGGCGGGAAAAACAACCAAACATCCTCCATTTTGAACATGCTCCAAGCAAGCTCTTACTCCCGTTTTATTGTTTCTCTTCTCTTGATTTTCAAATGGATTGACTGCAATAAAATAATCATGAATGGGTTCAATTTTGCTCAACACAAAATTGGCCATCACCTTTACATCACTTCTTCTCTTGGACAGCTCCTGAATCATCGCCAATCCATCCAACGCACCAAATGGGTGATTGGCTACCACAACGCAAGAACCCTGTTCTGGCAATCGCATCAGGTGATCTTCTGAAATTTGTATCGAAATATTCAATTGTTGAAATACACCTTGAATAAACTCCAGGCCCCTTTTTTCAGATAGATTTTGATACAATGTGTTGACCTGTTCCAACTGCGCCATCTTGTGAATCAGATGAGCAATCACGTTTTGGGACTTCAACCCCAAAGCTTTGGCCAAATCTTGTTTGGATATTAATTCACGCATGGGATAAAAGTCTATCCCACATGTAAACTCATGATGACGTTAGAATTATGCTGAAATGAACTTTACCTTATGGTAATCTTTCGATTTCATCCAATCTAAAACTATTCCATCCGCCAAACCAAATTTGGGCGCAATCAGTGATTGCACCTTGGCTGCAACAGCAATTTGATTGTAAATATTAAGGGCAGGAACAATTACATCCGCACGATCTTCTCTTAATTTAAACTTCTTCATGCGTTGTGTTTTAGACAACTTATTCAATGTCTTAAGCAAGCTCTGCAATTCTTCAATGCCAACTGCCTCTCTTTGCTTTTTCTCTAAAATTTTAATTGCGCTGTTGATATTTCCTCCTGTCGCAATGGCCTCATACTTCATGCGTGGATTCAATTCCTTTTGCAACCATTCAAAAATGGCCGAAGGCAATTTGGATTGCTCATTCAATAACATTCGCACTGTTCCCGTCTCAAAAGACTGCGAGGCTTTCTTCACACCCTTTTCGATAATGGTAAGCTCTGTGCTTCCTCCACCTACATCAATAAAAAGATAATGATGTTCTTTGGGCAACTCATAAAATTCAAAGTTGCCAAATATCATTTCAGCCTCACGGGCTCCAGATAGAATATCAATTTTCTTCCCTGTTCTTTTTTGCACAAACTTCAATACCTCGTCTCTGTTTTCCGCGCTGCGCAGTGCACTGGTTGCGCAAATCCTCATCACATCAATGCCCAACGCTTTTACAATGCAATCAAATCCCTGAATGGCCCAAGACAACTGTTCCATCTTTTCTTTGGACACCTTTCCGAACATAAACACATCCTCTCCTAAACGAATGGGAACCCGGGTATGCAAAACCTTTTCCAATAAGATCTGTTCCTTTTCTTGATGTCCATGTGCAACGAACAATCTTACGGCATTTGAACCTATGTCAACAGCAGCAATCTTCACGATTTCAAGTATTTTTTTGAAAGATAATCACGAAAAGCCACTTGGCTATCGACATGAGTTGCATTCAACCTAGGCAACCACCATTGATTCATTTTTTCAGGATCTATATTCCGCGCCTGCACATCATCAGACAATTGAATATCTATCCAATCCATCATCTCCTGTTTTAATCTAGGCTCATAGATCGGAACCAAAACTTCCACACGAAAATCTAAATTTCTCACCATCATATCTGCACTGCCCAACCAAATTTGTGCCTGCTCTCCTGTACCAAAAACAAAAATTCGACTATGCTCCAAGTATCTTCCCAAAATGCTTCGCATGTCTATATTCGACTTCTGTTTTTGAGTCACTGGCTCAAGTAGACAAACTCCTCTGATAATCAAACTCACTTTAACCCCACCTTCAGCTGCATCTAAGAGCTTTTTTATCAATACATCGTCTACAAGATTATTGACCTTAATTACAATTCTACCTACATTTCCCAACTTAACTTGTTGTACTTCTCCTTGAATGGCATCGAGTAGTTTTCTTCTCGTATTAAAAGGTGATACTGCCAAGTGTCTGAATTGAGGACGCAGATAATTGGATTCAAAAAAATCAAACAACTTCCGCACTTCCCTTCCAATATCAAGATGAGAAGTTATGAAAGTGGTATCGGAATATAGACGAGCCGTTTTTTCATGAAAATTTCCCGTTCCTATGTGCGTAATTCTCGTTGTTCTGCCATTGATTTTCCGACTAATTTGAAACACTTTGCAATGCACCTTCAAACCGGGGATGCCGGGTATTACCTTCACTCCAGCTTCTTGCAACATTTTGGTAATTTCCAAGTTGTGTTGCTCATCAAATCGAGCCTGAACTTCAACGATGGCAATTACTCGCTTTCCATTTTTTGCGGCATTAATCAAAGCGTGCAAAATGTGTGAATCCTTGGCAATGCGGTACATGGAAATTCGAATAGTACGCACAGATGGATCAATGGCGGCCGCTCTCAATAAATCCAACAAATGCGAGAATTTTTGATACGGAAAATGCAACAAGACATCTTGCTTAGCTGCTGCATCCAATAAGTTTTTAGCCTTGGTAAAAACAGGATGATTCAAGGTTTCTAACTTGGGAAACATCCAATCTGTATGCCCAAAATGGGGGAATGAAATCAAATCTCTTTTGTTGTGATAACGTCCTCCCGGAATGATGTTCTCTATTTCTTTAATCTTCAATTTAGACAACAACAACTGCAACAATTCTTCTGAAATTTGATGGTCAAAATTCAATCGAACATACTCCCCTTTACTCCGTTGTAAAATGCTCTTGGAAATCTTATCGTAAACACTTTTAGAGAAATCGTTTTCTACCTCATACTCCGCGTCACGAACCACCTTAATATCAAAGGCCTTGGCACTTTTAATCGGGAATGAAGAAAAAATATTTTTTAAGTTGAAACGTATAACATCTTCTAAAAACATCACGTGCTTCTCGCCATTGGTTGTCGGCAAGATTACCCATCTTGAAATTGAATCGGGAACCTCAATCAATGCATAGGTGTTCTTTTCACTTTTCTGCATCTCCATATCCACAACCAAATACAGGGCATTGTCCTTCAACGGTGGTATAGGCTGCTGAGAGGAAATAAGCAATGGAATTACTTCATGACGGATTTCATCTTCAAACCATGTACGGACATAGGCTTGCTGCTCTTTAGAAAGTTGTTTTTCACTTTTAAAGACAACGCCCATCTTAGCCAAGGTCTTTTGTGTTGAATCGAATACCCGATCAAACTCCCATTGTAACTCTATGACGCGATCATGAATCAACTCCAAAGATTTCCTTATCTCGGTCTGGCGAGCAGACTTTTTCTTTTTCAATACTTTCAATTCACGCTTCAAGGATGCAATTCGAACTTTGAAAAACTCATCCAAATTGGACGAAAAAATACCCAAAAAATGAACCCTAGAAATAATCGGATTCTTACTATCCGATGCTTCCAATAAAACACGCTCATTAAATTGTAACCACGACAATTCCCTGAGAATTCCTGAACCTCTTTTTTCCATCCCCCCAAATGTCTCTCACCAATATTTCCTTATTGTTAAGGAATTGCTATAGAATTCGTCAAGCCTTTAGCCAACGATACGATTTTCCATTGTGCCTGAACATGTAAACGCCTTTGCTCCACATCGTGGTATTTATTTTCACCCCACCAATCAAATTCCATTTACCAACCAATCTGCCCGTTGCATCATAGACCATCCACTCTCCTGCTTCAAACAATTGAGCTTCCTCGTTACCAGGATTGGGGTACAACAAAGCGCTCAACCCAGCCCATTCATTTATTCCAACAGCTCCTTGACATTCACAAGTACTCGTCCAAACATCATTGAATGTTGATGAATCTCCATCATCACAAATATCTCCCGTAAAATAGCAACTTCCATTATCCGTATTGGCCAAAGTGTCATAGTTACAAGCATTGACGTCCACACATCCCAAAATCTCCACCCACGGATTCATCAACCACTCCACAGGTTGAGCGCAACTTGTTGAATCTATTTCATTCCAGATGGCATCCAAACCACCTTCTACAGAAAAATAAACTGCAGGGTCGTTTTGATTGTTGTCTGAAATTACAAAATTCCAAACATAATGCACGCTATCTACCCATGCACTCGAAACCAATTGCAAGTCAATATTACCAGTCCAAGTCAAAGTCGGAGTTGAGCTTGCATCCATGGGTTCATTGAACCAAGAATCTATCTGCAGAACTGATCCTGCAGTTGATTCATCTAACAAAAGTGACGACGAACTGCATGATACCAATTCTGGCTCATTCGTATCTATATGCACTGTCAAATCTGTACCAAATAAAATCATACTATTTCCCGCTAAATCCTTAACTTCCTGTAAAACCACATTGGGATAAAGGATGGTTTCATTCTCATCATTCAATGCCCCTGACAAGATCAACACATTTTCATTGCTTACTACATCCAACCACAAGGCATTATTTAAAGTAGCAGAATTGCTTGATATAACAAAATTTCCAGCTTGTATGGACTCGTTAAAAGTAAAGGTCAAAGCAAAATTTCCAGACTGAACAATCGTTTCATTGATGAATGCATTGGACTCACTCCAAGATAGGACCAACGGATTCTCTGTATCGATAATAAAAATATTATTGCCATAATAGATGCGCTGTTCCTCGGATTCCGCAGAAAAAGCTCCCATGATTTTTACATCAATATCGTCCAGAGTTGTATTCAGATCCATTGCAGAATACACCCAGCGGTATACAGAATCATTTAACCAGTAGTTGTCATCTAAAGCAATGTGATTCAATACATCCTGATTGTAAAAAGTAATTTCGGGTTGCGAACTTTGATCCATCACACGATCAAACAAAGCTTCAACTACAAATCCAACTACCACATTTTCATCGTTCACAAATTGCGGAGCTGCAAGTGTTAAAATCTTAGGTGCCGGATCTTGCCAGTGTTCATCTGCAAAAGCCACTGCATCCGCCGCTACTTCCATGCCTATCATACGGCCTGGTATATCGTCCATTGGCGGATGAATGCCCCCCCAAATGCGAGACAAGCTGCACTGATCTGATGCATCTCGGTAGGTGGCCCATTGGAGTTGCACATTTTGACTTGGCCCTTCTTCAAAAACCAGATATTCATTTACCGGTGCATCAAAAGTACCAATCCCTCCGGGAAAAAATTCATCCCCAGTAATGGCCACCATCACTTCCGCTGCCGCTCTGGAATAGGTAGAGTGACCCGATACATATCCTGCAAATGGAGGCGTAACAAAAGTAGGTCGTTGATAAGGATACCATTTTTCACCCAGCACCCAACCAACACCGGCCATATCTGTTTGTGGATCAGTAATCACTTCCGGTCCATTCCAAGTCCATAACTTTATTTTTCCAACGTTTTCATTGCTGTTGCCCGCCAAAGGATCTCCCTCTTGAACCAACTCAGACAATCCTGCAATCAATGGAAACCCTTCCGCAGAATAATTCGGTAAAGCAGGGTCCGTGCTCTGCCCATGCTCGCACATATAACGAATCGCGGAGACTGGCCTCACTCCATCATAATATCCCTTGATACCCCAGGCTGAAATGGCTGCATCATGCATCGCTCCACCCATCGTCAAATAAGCACGTACACAAAACTCAGTTTCATCCACAGCCTCATTTCCTTCCCAATGAAAATCACCATTCAAATCTTCGATTACGTAATTCAAAATCGAAAACCAATGACCTGGAGGTGTTTCTGAATTGGGGCCATCCGCCCAAAACTCAGCTAGCACACGAGCAAAATCTCCACGACGAACCAACTGCGGTTCATAGGGCAATCCCGTAACTGGATTTACAGCATGTCCTTGTCCATTATCTCCGCCATTTTCAAAATCATAAAAATTAACATGCTCTTGAAAGGATTGCGGTAAAGTACAATTTCCGAGACTCGCAGGTGATATGTCTATCATCACTTGATCGGCAGTATCCAAATGACTCGCCCACTTGGCCACCAAGGCAAAATTCCATTTGTACAAATCATCAATATCCGTCCCTGTTTCATTCAACAGAGGAAAAGGTCCCGGGTTGTGATAGACCGACCAATTATAACCATCACGAGGTAAAATCTCTCTGTCTTCATTGGTCATTGCAAATGGCTTGACATTGCCCCACTCAGCACCCATAAACGGAGGAGCTCCTGACAGCAAATTTCCATTTTGATCGATAAAAACACTCAAGCTCAAAGGCTGCCAACGGTTGGGATTATTCATCCCGTTCGTACCAGGAAGCGTTGGAAACAAAGAGGGGTTCATTGGGGTATAATACTGATTGGCATAACTCAGCAATTGATTAGAGCCATCCGTATTGCCGTAGGCAATAATTCGCGCAGCAATGTAATTGCCCAATGCGCGGGGATCGCCCGTAGTATAATCCACAGAAGTAAAATTGACATCATAACCCAATTCACCCATCAACAAATTCATCGCAGGCAAAGTAACCGTTCCCCATCCGGGTGAACTCAAATATCTATTTCTAATAATGCGATATGCCGCATAGCTGATGGCTGCATTCTGCGCTGTCAATCGATCATCCGGCTGATAAATTCCTGTGTAGGGACAATAAAAACCATTGTAGGTCTTACCCAAAAAAACAGTGGCCGAATTGTCGTCATAGGCCGCCCAAGCATCATACATGGCCATGCTGAAATGATGCAATGAACGAGCTGTCATAGGAGGACGAGCAAAGTCATTTCGCACCGCAGTTAAAAAAACTTCGGTCCATTGAAATGGCACACTATTCTGTGCATTCATTGGAAACACAGAAAAGACAACAAGAGCAAAGGCAAACAGCTTTTTCATTCGGTTTAAAATCAAGGTTGAATAAATATAAACAAAAAAGCGCCTTTCGGCGCTTTTTCTAAAATGACTTATTTCACTTTAAAAGTTTTCTTGAAGATGGAGACCAAGTTGTCTTTTTCCCAAGGGAACAATTCAACTTTCATTTTCTTCTCTTTACCACTTCCATCCACAAATACTTTTTCTACGATTTTGTTTTCACGCCCCATGTGGCCATATGCCGCTGTTTCTTTGTAAATAGGTGTGCGCAATTTGAAACGTGTTTCGATGCTATATGGACGCATGTTGCATTCTTTGATATTCATCAATGCATCTGCAATTTGACCATCCGTCATTGCCACTTTGGAAGTTCCATACGTATTGACATATAAACCTACTGGGTCCGCAACACCAATGGCATAAGCCACTTGAACCAATGCCTCTTCACATACTCCTGCCGCAACCAAATTTCTGGCGATATGACGGGTAGCATAAGCTGCGCTTCTATCTACCTTACTGGGATCCTTTCCGCTGAATGCGCCACCACCGTGTGCGCCCTTTCCTCCATAAGTATCGACGATAATCTTTCTTCCTGTCAATCCAGTATCTCCGTGTGGACCACCAATCACAAACTTTCCAGTTGGATTGACGTGCAATGCATATTTTGACTTGAATAATTTTTGTACACGTGCTGGACATTTCTTCATCACACGTGGGATTAAAATCTTCTGTACATCTTCTTTGATCTTGGCCAACATCTTGTTGTCATTTTTATCAAAGTCGTCATGCTGTGTAGACAAGACGATGGCAGAAATTCCAATCGCTTTGTGATCATCTCCGTATTCAATAGTCACCTGACTCTTGGCATCTGGACGCAAATACTTCATCAACTTTCCTTCCTTGCGGATGGCAGCTAATTCACGCAACAACATGTGCGATAGTTCCAATGGCAAGGGCATGTAGTTATCTGTCTCAGAACAAGCGTAACCAAACATCATCCCCTGGTCACCAGCTCCTTGATCTTCCTTCTTCTTTCTCTCTACACCTTGATTGATATCTGGTGATTGCTCGTGAATTGCAGATAACACACCACATGAATTGGCTTCGAACATATACTCGCTCTTGGTATAACCAATTTCACGAATCATATCGCGGGTAATCTTTTGTACATCCAAATATGTTTCTGCCTTTACCTCACCAGCAAGAACCACTTGACCCGTGGTCACCAATGTCTCGCAAGCAACTTTGGCATCTTTGTCAAACGCCAAGAAATGGTCTATCAACGCATCAGAAATCTGATCGGCTACTTTATCAGGATGTCCTTCAGATACGGACTCAGAAGTGAAAAAATATGACATATTGTTTTTTTAGATGGACAAATATAAGACTTAAAACGAACCATTCATCAAGGTCGCAATATCCGAATGGCGCCAGGCACCATTTGCACCATCAAAGGGGTAAATCCAATAAACTCCCCATCACAATCGATGGGCATATTGGGGGTGAAAATTTTTATGAATCGTGACTTTTCATACCTAATTTGGGGATGTTTCAAGATTCTTCCCATGCGCAAATGGGGCAATTGCTTGAAATAATCCAATAAACAAATGTCTCCCAAATGTATCACCTCCAAAATACCATCTTGAACATCCGCCACTGGGGCTATGCCCAGACCGCTGCCAAACCATTTGGCATTGGCTATCGCCAACATCAAGGTTTTTTCGTTCCGATAAAGCCCCTCATGCTCCCATTGCACATGCTCACGCTTCAAAGTTAGCAAGGTGGCCAATATAGATTTTTGATAAGTTAAAAATGGTCCCAGCAATCTTTTAGACTCCGCGATACGCTGCACCACTTCACCACCAATGCCGATGTCCAATACATTGATGAAGTATCGTTGGTCCATTTGTCCTTCTCGATTTTGAAATGAGGCCTTTCCAAGATCTACTTCCATACATACCTGTCCACTCAAAGCCTGATGTATTTCCTCCCAAATTCCTTTCATGGAAAGGGACTTCACCAAATCATTGCCCGTGCCCATAGCCACGATGCCCAAGGGAACAGACTTTCCACTTTGCATGATTCCATTCACACACTCATTGATGGTGCCATCTCCTCCCACAGCTACAACAGCGGCTAAATCCAAATGGGACAATTCCTTAGACAATTCTACAGCTTGTCCGGAAAATGAAGTGTATCTGATCTCGTGACTAAATTCATTATCTGTTGTCAAATGTGACAACACACTTTTCCAACGACGACTATTTGTCAATCGACCATGAACAACCCAACCTATGGTTTTCATCGAACCAAAATCTCATCACAGAACAACCAACTGGGCTCGCCTGGCGCGTCATGCCATTCTGGACATTTGCCAATCGATTTGGCTCTTACCTTGATGTATCGTCCCGTGTAGAATCCGTATGATGTATTGTCTTCGGCTCGGGTCTTGGATTCCACCACAAATTCTCCAGAGGCATTGGCAGGATTGCGTTCGGACAAAACATCCTTCTTTACTCCTTGCCAATTGTTACCATCCACTGATACCAAATACTCCACTTGTTCAGGACGAAAAATCCAAGCATTGGCGAAATGAAACCAACGCGTAGAAATCTCACTGAATGATTGAATCGATTCCAAATCGATGATCATTTCCATATCCGTTCCTTGCACGCCTTGCCAATGCCCATCGCGGAAATTCGTGCTTCCCAATGTGCCATTCACCAAGCCGTTGTCACCTCCACCCAAATAGGCGTTGCTGGGTTTGTAATTTAATTTCAAAGGGCGACCCAATGCCAAGTGAGTAGCATAAACTTTTGAATCTTCTTTCACTTCCTTCGATCCCTCCTGTTGCATCAATACCACCAATCTTTTGGTTCCATTGATGGAGATAGGTCCTGAAATGGGTTGAATATCTTTTTTCTCTTCCACCATAGCCCCTCCCCAAGATTGATCATAATAGCTCAACTTGATCTGACTACTTTGTGGAATCACATTTACTTTCAATTGATGGTCGATAATCTCTGTGCGATATTGAACCGGTGTAGAAATAAAACCGTATTTGATATTTCTTCTGTCCAACAAAGGAAATTGTCCTTTTAATCGAATCTCAAAATCAACATAATCCCGAGTTTGCGGATAAGTCCACAGCACCTCTGCGAGCGCAATAAGTCGAGGAAATATTTTTGATGTCACTATTTCCTCAGGCGCTCTCTCCGTCCACATATTGCCCTCTGCTCCCAAAATATACCCGTGATAATCCATGGATAAATCGGAAGGAATCGGATCAAACTCATACACGCGCTTGGTATCAATGGCATCCAAGCCATAATCCAAATAACAATGACTCGTTGGGGACATCACCACGCCATGCTTTTGGATTGCAGCATCTCTTCCGCCTTGCATGCCCCGCCATGATTGAATCACAGCTTCTCCTGGAATTCCTCCCTCTAAAATCTCATCCCATCCGATGATGTCTCTGCCGTGTGCTTTCAAATATTTAGCCACCTCTTCAATCATCCAAGTTTGCAATTCAGCCTCATTCTTCAAATGGTTATCCTTGATTCGCTTTTGGCATTTATCACAATGTTCCCATCTTACCTTGGGCGCTTCATCCCCTCCGATATGTATGTACTTAGCCGGGAATAACGTCATCACTTCATCCATGACGTCTTTGATAAATTGTAAAGTTTTATCATTACCCGCACAATAAATATCCTTAAAAACTCCCCACTCATTTTCTACAGGAATTTGACTTCCGGTACAACTCAAATAAGGATACGCCGCAATAGCCGCTACACTATGACCGGGCAATTCAATTTCTGGAATGACAGAAATGCCCAAACGTGCTGCGTAACCTACAATATCCTTGATACCCTCTTGGGTATAGTATCCGCCGTACTTCAATCCATTCACCATGCGGTAAGCACCAACTTCCGTCAGCTTGGGGTATTTATTGATCTCAATGCGCCATCCCTGATCCTCCGTCAAATGCCAGTGCAAAACATTCAATTTGTACATGGCCATCACATCCAAGGTCTCTTTGATTTTCTCTATGCTCATGAAGTGACGTCCGCAATCCAACAACAATCCACGGTGCTGAAATTTGGGCACATCATTGATGTACCAACATTCCAACTCAAATGGTTGGGCCTGAGAATGACTTACCGCAACAGGAACCATTTGAACCAATGAGAAAACACCATGCACCATCCCTTCTGCATCCTGGGCCTCGATCCATATATTGTCTTTCTCAATCCTCATAACATAACTTCCTGCAACATGCAACGCTTTGCTGTTGTTGTGTTTCAGAATAATCTTCTTCTTGGAAATTTTCCCATTCCACTCCTGCACTTTGGGGACGTACATGCGCTGCAAAGCAATTTGATCAGCCAGCAAATGAGCCTGCGTTACAAAGGCACGCTCAAATTCAATGTGTACATCATCCACACCCCAAACAAAGGGATCTTTACTTGCGACACTGTAGCTAGTGGGCTTTGGGATAATTCCCAATTGGGTTTGTGCAGTTGTCCAATAGGTCAAACAATAAAGCAAAAAAAAGGCACTAATTTTCTTCATGATTTTGATAAAATTGATCCAATGGATTTTGTTTTTGCAATGGAAAAAAATGACCAAACACTCCTAAGTATTTGTATTCACCATCACCTAATTCAAAAGATTGAATATTAAAAAAATAAAAGTCTTGACTATGCACAGTCTTCTCCATGGCCAGCATCAGATAGTCTTGCTGCATTTTCACGACGTCCACCATAATGGGATCCGTGCTAATACTCCCGGCCATTTCCATGACCTTGGTTTGCGCCTCTTTCAAAAAATGATCTCGTGTTGGTTTTGTAAAACCCGCCACTATCATTAAGATCAAGAAGAAAGCGGCTGTTAAAATCAAAATCTTTTTCATCGCGAATAGTATTGAGCTACCACCAACATACCAGCTGTTTCAGCGCGCAATCGTGCCTCCCCCAATGATATGGGCATTGCACCTATTTCAACCAACTGCTGAACCTCTGCCTCAGAGAAATCTCCTTCAGGCCCAATGAATACATGAGAAGTATCGGCGATTGCTTCCTTCCAATTTTTCTTTTCGGAGGAATAACAATGTGCAACAAAAACATTTTTATTGGTCAATGTTTGTAGCAATTCAGTCCATTGGTCTTCAACAACAATCTTGGGTAAAAACTCGCGTTGACTTTGTTTCATTGCAGCTAAGGCAACGCGATGCAATCTATCTACGCTGTATTTTCCTGGCTCTGCATAATCCGTGTTGATGATGTGCAATGAAGCCAATCCCATCTCCGTACATTTCTCCAACATCCATTCGATGCGATCGGCGTGTTGCGTCATCGGAATATACAAATGCAATCCCGCATCAGCACGCTCGCGCTGCTCAAATGACAGCATTGAAATCGAGGGTGTTTTTCCTTCGAGATGAAATTCACCTTGCATCATACCCCCCTGACCATCCACCAGCATCAGCGACTCGCCATCGCGAATACGCAATGCCTTGATGTGCTTCCATTCGTCCTCTGACAACTGAAAATGTCCGTTGGGTAACAATGATTGAGCAAAGAAATAATGCATGGCACCAAGGTACAAAACAAATAAAGAGCTTTGCAACACCCACATTTTTGGTGCATCTTGCGGCATCATGCGTTTATTGATCAAAAACATCAAGGCATTAATTGCCACTTATCCACAAGAAACTACCACCATTGCTGGCAAAGACATGGCGCAGTTGCCGATGGTAGAGGGCGCCTGGCTGGCTGTTGAAGATGGAATAATTGTCGACTTTGGCGAAATGAAAGATTGGCCTGGTATCAGCGATTGGAGCAACCTGACCATCGTCGATGCTGAAGATGGTTATGTTTTGCCCACTTGGTGCGATTCCCATACGCACACCGTATTTGCCAAATCACGTGCCTTGGAATTTGAAGATAAAATCAGAGGCATGTCCTACGAGGAGGTTGCCGCGCGTGGAGGTGGCATTCTCAATTCAGCCGCAGCCATGGCTGAAATGAGTGAAGATGTTTTGCTTCGCGATGCACTTTCTCGAATTTCAAGAATGATTAAAAACGGCACGGGTGCATTGGAAATCAAAACGGGATATGGTCTCGATGTAAAGAACGAACTAAAAATGCTTCGTGTCATACAACGAATAAAAGCGGAATGTCCCATTCCCATCAAAGTTACTTTGCTCATAGGACATGCACTACCGGCCGATTACAAAGGGCAAATGGATGCGTACATGCTGCACTTGGAAAATGAATTGTTGCCTCATGCTTTGGAAATTGGATTTGATTTCATCGATATTTTTTGCGAACGCGACTATTTCCAAGTTTGTCATTTGGAACAAATTTTAGCCATTTCCAAACGACATGACAAACCTGCCAAAATTCACGTCAATCAATTTTACAGCATCGGTGGTATTCAAGCGGCTATTGCAGGTAATGCACTCAGCATCGATCATGTCGAAGTGCTGAGCGATCAAGACTTAAAAGATTTGGAGAAAAATCCCATCATCGTCACAGGACTACCTGCTTGTTCTTTGTTCACCAAAATACCTTACACACCTGCAAGAGTTTTAATGGATCACAACATTCCTGTGGCACTGGCTACCGACTTCAATCCCGGTTCTGCGCCCAACGGCAACATGAACCTCGTGAATAGTTTAGCGTGCATTCAAATGAAAATGACACCCGAAGAAGTGGTCAACGCCTCCACCCAAAATGGAGCCGCCGCCATGGATTTACAACATGAATTAGGCAGCATATCCATTGGCAAAAAAGCCAATTTCATTTTAACAGAACCTCTGGAGCATCTATCCGAATTATTCTATTATTTCGGAGAAAGTAGAATCAAAGAAGTGTATATCAACGGAATAAAATATGAAAATTAAAAATATCCTCATCAACATCGCGGTTGTTTTCATCTCCCTTTATTTGGGTGGATGGATCAATATGTTTCTCATCGAAACAGGCCCCAAGGTAATTGCTCCACCAGCGGGCGTGGACATGACCACCGAAGAAGGATTGAAGCAAGGCATGGCTTTGATGCAGCCCCAACATTTCTTGTTCCCTTATTTGGCGCATGCGGTAGGAACCATAATGGCATCTATCCTCATTACTGTGCTTGCGCGTAACCATCATTTCCGTTTGGCCATGATTCCCGGATTTGCGTTTTTGATTGGCGGCATCATGATGGTGATGATGTTACCCTCTCCCCTTTGGTTTGATGCCTTGGATTTGATTGGTGCCTATTTGCCGATGGCCTATTTGGGTTATTGGTTGGGGATGAAAATCAAAACACCTAAAATGTCCCATTGATTATGTCTCCGGAATTTGAACAATATTTCGCCAAGCACACCCCTGAGGTTCAGGAGCGCATGGCGTATGGTATGCCTGCATTTAAGACAACGGAAAACATTGTATACTTTGCAGGCTACAAAAATCATGTAGGCTTTTATCCAACCCCTTTGCCCATCGAGCATTTCGCGGATCAGCTGACCCCGTACAAAACATCCAAGGGCGCGATTCAATTTCCGCATACCCAAAAACTTCCAGTTGCGTTGATTAAGAAGATTGTGCAGTTTAGGTTGAAGATGGTGGATCGGTGAATCGGTTCTCCCCTCCTGCCCGCAGGGATATGAGGGGTGGATGCGAAGCAGACGGGGTGGTCTTGTTGGTGAATCTCAGAAAAGAAATGGGCAAAAAAAAAAGCCTTCATCTCTGAAGGCTTGGTGGGAGTTACTGGGTTCGAACCAGTGACCCCCTGCTTGTAAGGCAGGTGCTCTGAACCAGCTGAGCTAAACTCCCATTCCGTTTGATCGGGGTGCAAATATACATCCAATTTGTTTC
>JACCDM010683309.1_pt1 | contig 15462 bp, 13 predicted proteins | sample 7445851 | NCBI WGS metagenome assembly JACCDM01 (sample SAMN15323438, study PRJNA562643) | freshwater metagenome | isolation source: river surface water | place: USA:Blue River Watershed | collected 2017-08-16
GGCAAGGCTGATGCGATTCAGGCACGCTGCAAGCAGATCCGCGTTCAGATCGAAGAAGCCACTTCGGACTACGACCGTGAAAAGCTGCAAGAGCGCGTTGCGAAGCTCTCGGGTGGTGTGGCCGTGATCAAGGTCGGCGCTGCTACTGAAGTTGAAATGAAAGAAAAGAAAGCTCGCGTTGAAGATGCACTGCACGCAACCCGTGCAGCGGTTGAAGAAGGCATCGTTCCTGGCGGCGGTGTTGCACTGCTGCGCGCGCGCGCCAACATCAAGGTCAAAGGCGACAATCCTGATCAGGAAGCAGGCATCAAGATCGTTCTGCGTGCGATGGAAGAACCGCTGCGCATGATCGTCAGCAATGCCGGCGAAGAAGCCTCGGTCGTGGTCAACAAAGTGCTCGAAGGCAAAGGTAACTACGGTTACAACGCTGCCAACGGCACCTACGGCGACATGGTTGAAATGGGTGTTCTGGATCCAGCCAAGGTCACACGTTCTGCTCTGCAAAACGCGGCATCGATCGCTTCGCTGATGCTGACCACCGATGCGATGGTATCGGAACTGCCTGAAGACAAACCAGCCGGTGGTGGTATGGGCGGCATGGGTGGTATGGGCGGTATGGGTGGCATGGACGGCATGATGTAATTTTGCTGTTATCCACATCAAAAACCCCGCAGTGCGAACTGCGGGGTTTTTTTATGTCCGCTTTGAATCGATTGTCTCTGCTCCCCACACCCGACTTCAGTAACGCCGACACATCCTCAAGAATCATGCGCTTCGGAAGCAATGTCGTTCTCAATGAATCAACAGGCTGACCCGTCTCAACAATGCAAGACCTCGCTTAAACCTCTCGTCCAGAAAATTTTTTCATCGTTCTTTAATCGTACCGAAAATCGATTAAAGAACTCTCCGTATTCAAATAAAAAGCACTTTGTGTTCGCTCAATGTTGCACTGCTCGATTCATCGAACTAATGATTGCATTAGTCACTTACCGCACAGTCGGATGATTTTGATTGAACAGATTGTCCGATAAACAATAATTCAATTATCCAACCAAAACGGGAGGGGACATGTTATCCAATGTTATCGCTAGACAAACGCGTCAGCTTTGCAAAACAGCACCAACAAGATCGCGACTCGGGCAACTCACCATGGATTGTTCAAAAGCACTGAGACAGGTAAAAATCAGTGCTCGATCAAAAGACGAGATCGCAGTCATTGATGATCACTACCGGCACGCCATTTATGAAGAAACGATGACGGCTTACCAAGCCGTTCCTGATGTCACGATGCCGGACAACTCGCCCGAGGCAAAACTTCGGGCACAGGCCTGGCAACTGATCGAAAGTTTGTCATCTATGGATCAATTCTTTGCCCACTATGACGTCAGTATTCCAGGAGTGAGCCTGGAAGTCGCCATCCATCCAAGTCACCGAGACGCGCTGATCCATGACTTTCGAGAGAGCTGGTTTAGCATGAATGCCGAAGACAGAAAGGCTCTGAGTGAAGTCATTAGCGAGAAAACCTTTCACCAACTCGGCATCACGCTGAATGTCAGCCAAAAGCAGCATGCAGCACAAAAGGGATTGAGTATTGCACCACAACTAAGCATGGCACACTGCCTTGCATTACTGGATTATGCAAATTCAAGTTCAGGCAGCTTTAATGCCACCAACAATTCGGCACGCCTATGGCACTACTACGGTGTTGATACGCTGGCAAAAATAACGGCCTCACTATATGAGCCTTTTTGCGAAGCACTGCGAATCCTCGAAAATTATCCGGCGTTTTGTTATGAGGGATCGGCATACAAAGGCCTGTCCATCGCCAATCCCGCAGGAAATTTCAGGCTGAGTTGCATGCAAGCTGGCATGCCGCTGCATTGTGCCCACGGTATCTCAGCAACTTCCCAGCGTGAGAAAAACTATGCGAGCAGCAGTAATATCTGGTCGACCCGAGATATGCAACTCACCTTCGTACACAGCCGGGGAATCAAGATTCATCTTTTCAATGACGTGACATCTCGAGATCAAATGGAGATCATCATCCCCGAAGGGCGTCAGCTAACGTTTTTATCGCCACAAGATGTCGATAGAACGCAATTCAAAGACAATGGTGGTCCATGGCCTACGTATTACTGCGCCGAGAGCGCCACTCATTTGTCTGCGAAAATCCAGAACGGATATCTGCTTTGCTGAGCTAGCACCTTGGTTAACGCGGGACGCCCTGATCAGGTACCCGCGTTTTCAGGCTAATGAAACTTCAGCGAATACCGTATTCGAACGTCAATGAGATAAATGCTCGCTAGCGCCATGCCGGCGAGCGCTTCTCGATGAAGGCCTGCACGCCCTCGAGTGCAGCCTCATCCATCATATTGCATGCCATGGTTTCACCGGCCAACTGGTAGGCCGCCGAAATTCCCATTTCAAGCTGCCGGTAAAACAGCTGCTTGCCCATCGCAATGGATACTGCTGGCTTGGCCAGAATACTGTCGGTCAGTGCCGAGATAGTCTGATCCAACTCCTGCAGTGGCACGACACGATTGATCAGTCCACGTTCAAGTGCTGCTTGCGCATCGATGAATTCTCCGGTGAGCAGCATTTCCATTGCCTGCTTGCGTCCCATATTGCGCGACAAGCCGACCGAAGGCGTGGAGCAGAACAAACCGTAATTGATACCGGAGACAGCGAATTTTGCTTCCTGTGATGCGACCGCAAGATCGCACATCGCCACCAGCTGACAACCGGCAGCAGCAGCGATGCCCTGTACACGCGCGATGACAGGCTGGGGCATCTGCTGAACCGTCAGCATCATTTTGCTACATTGATCAAATAATTTTTTATAGTAGGCGGCCGATGGTGAAGCACGCATCTGCTTGAGATCATGACCAGCGCAGAAAGCTTTGCCGTTGGCAGCCAGTATGACCACACGAGCGGTAGCGTCCTTCGCTATGGCGTCCAGCTCGGCCTGCAGTGAGGTGAGCATTTCTTCGGACAGCGGGTTGAATTTTTCGCCCCGATTGAGCGTGAGCTTGACGATACAGCCATCACGTTCATGCAACACATACGGGATATCAGAATTGATTGCGTTCTGCGTCATGATGTCTCCCATCAGTTTTATTTTTTTAATCCGATTCGTCGTCGGCGTGGACTTCTTGTGGCTCAGCCAGTGACGGTGGCGGCTGATAACTTTCGAGCAGCGCGATCCGGTTGGCAGGTGTTTCCAGGCTGATGCGCCCGAGCGCGCCGCTGCGGTAATCTTGTAACAAAGTATGCGCTGCTTTTTCAAAGTCGGGCGCGCCCCCTTTTAGCCGGTAGGCCCGGCGCACCGCGATATGCTCAATCACGCCGACCGCGTCGAGGTTCTCCAGCGCGACGCCATAGCGCGCCACCAGTAAACTCGGATAACGTTCGAGCAGCAAGCCTGCCAGAAACGTCGCGATTTCTTCCTCAATGATGGCATTGACACCAATCGCATGGCTCGCAGCGAGCATTAAGCCGTCGGTGGGATGCTCAATCTTTGGCCACATCAGTCCCGGCGTATCAATCAGCACGATATTGTTGCCCAGATAAAGGCGCTGCTGAGATTTGGTCACCGCCGGCTCATCACCCACCTTGGCGACTCGTTTCTTGAGCAGCGCATTCATGAGTGTCGATTTGCCGACGTTAGGAATACCCATGATCATCACGCGCAATGGCTTCAGATTGGTACCACGGTGGGGCGCCAGCCTCAGGGCCAGCGCAGGAATTTTCGCGACATCGGCAGGCTTGCGGCAGGAGATCGCCACCGCATGGACTTGCGGCTGCTTCGCATAATGGGCAATCCAGTCACGGGTAGCCCCGGGGTCCGACAAATCACTCTTGTTCAAGAGCTTCAGGCAAGGGCGCTGGCGAGCGCGGCGCAGTGACTCGATCATGGGATTGCTGCTGGCCTGGGGCACACGCGCATCCAGCACCTCGATGACGAGGTCGACTTTTTCCATGGATTCCGCAGCTTTCTTGCGCGCGGCGTTCATGTGACCGGGGAACCACTGGATGGACATGGCGTAACTGCGAGAGCTGATTGAAGCTCGTATTCTAACCGGGCCAACCCTCGTACCCAGACATCACGACCCTGAATACCCCTGCAGGAAACACTACCCCTGAGCCGGGAGCGAACAAGCGCTACTTCCCATCTCCTTGTAGTCTTGGCATAACAGCAAGACGCTACTCGACGATATCAGCAATACCCACCGTCCGGAAATCCACAAAACCGACGGGTTATCGAAAACCCATACCGCTTTCGGGCTCTCCATCCATCCCCATGCGCACCAGAAAACTGCGCAAGTCACTTTTTCCATCTTGAAACCCTTTGAAACACATTGAACCATCAATGGGTGCAGGCGCCATCATTCCCCGAAAAATTGCTCAACGAAAATTTTGAAAATAAAAAATCTGGATTTAAAGAAACTTTATGAACTATTTGGACACTTAAATTCAAAAAAGAAATGTTTGATGATCGATCAATTAAACCAACCACCTAAATTCCCGAGGAAAAAATGCAGCCATCTCCAAAAGACACCATGGCGACCCGCTACATTGCCATTAACGAGATCAGAGAAATCAATGATTTCCAAGAAAAGAATTCAGATCGAAAATCATCTCACGCCATATTTTTATACGACGGTCTGGATAAAAAACGAAAGGAAAGAATTAATGACTTAATCGATCATTTTTCTGTGGACGGACTGAAAATAAGCAAAATGGGGTTTTCATCATGCAACACCAACTCAACAATACCAAAGACGGAAGTATTTCTGAATGTATTGGAGGAAAAAATAAAATCCGGAGAGATCGGCAGCGATACCATTATCTTCATGAATTTTCATACTTATGCAGACAATGACAATTTATTTTTTTCAATTAAAGGTATTGAATCTAATCTTCGTATTCGCACTGATGAAGTCTATCAGTTTGTCTGGTCTTTTTTTCCTGGGAGTGAAAAACCGAGCTTTCATAATCTCGGATGCAATACCGGCTACTACTCAGAAGATCTGGCAAACGCAGATGGCTATGTGATTAACTATTCCGGCGCCAGCCCAATCGGATCAAAAGAAAGCATCCTACAGGCGAAAGAAGTATTGCGTTTTGTGACCATCCACAAAAAGATTTGCGGCGGAATGCCGCGTCCGGAAGAAATCTGGCAGCATATGGAACATTATGTAACGCAAGAAATGTCAATTGTAGGTCAAGGAATACACAAAAATCATAAACTGATCACACCTCGATCCACCACAACTACTACTACCGCCACCATCAGCACCACTACTACTACCACCACAAATAGTTATGGCGCATGCAAAGGTCATAAAAATCCAAAAACATTGATTGAATATTCATTCCGTCATCGCTCCATGAATGATTTTCTGGATATCCTGGACATTCATGACCCGAAATATCGCGCTATTGGAAAGATGAGTGAAAATGCAAAAAACAGAATTTTGTTTCACATTGTTCCCAATCGTGTTCCCTGGTTGAAATCCTATGAGTCTGCGAACATGCCGCTCTTTCTGGTGGAATTACTCGCACATAATGATTCTGAGCAAAAGTTTTTATTTTGCAAAGAGCATAATCTGTTTCCGAATCCAATCGGAGAAGAAAAGTCAACGCGCTTCCTCATCGCTGCCTGCGAGGACGGCAATCCGAAAGTAGTCAGGCGCGTATTCGAATCACCCGAATTCTCTATCTCAGATTCCGGGAAAAAAACTGCACTGATGGCAGCGATCAAGTCGAGAAACAAGGAACTCATCGAACTATTGATCAATCAGGTTTCCGATTTTGACCAAAGAGATACCAATTTGAATACCGTCTATCATCTCGCCTGCCGTCAGAATAATCTCGAGATCATAGAGCTGCTTTTGAAACGAGGAATACCGAGCAAGCTCACCACTAATTCTTCTAATGAGAAAAATACATCAACAGCAGACCTGCTGAATCAAAGAAACAAGCATAATTCGACTCCACTAGAAATTGCGATTAAAAAAAATAACATTGAGATCGTAAAAAGACTGCTTGCGGCTGGAGCGAACCCGCATATCCTGAATTCAAAAGGAATTCATCTTCTCGAACAGGCTGTCTTTATCGGCAATGCCTCAATCATGAAATTACTGCTTGCGAGCGAATCCAGGGAAAGCAAAAATTTTCCCGATTTAGCTCTTCTGCTACGTACAGCAATTCTTCAATCTCATGATGAAATCGCGATGATGCTGATAGCGCATTGTGCTGCAACGAGCCAAATATCCGAAATTGACAAGCCAAATGAATCTGGCGCCACGCCACTGATGCTGGCAACATACAAACAAAATACCAAACTCTTCAGGACGCTACTTGAATCAGGTGCCAATATCAACGCACAAAATAAAGAGGGACATACGGTATTTCACTATGCCTTGAAGAATAGAGACAAGAATATGAGCAAATATCTCATGAAAAAGGGCATGGATCTCAGCGGCGGGGATTTTAATTTTTCTTCTGCGTTAGCGCTCGCCAGGAATTCAGGGGACTCAGTGGCTGAAGAATACATCCGTTCGGCTATGAACAAAAGAAATGCTCACTAGGCAGGCGAAGGAAAATTTCGATCAATCCAAAGACTGAGAAGCTTATGCACCTCAATCGTTTTCCAAACCCGCCAGTGCTTTCAGATGCGCTATAACGCTGCGACCCAGCGCCGACAAATGGTAGCCGCCCTCAAGGCAGCTGACGATGCGTCCCTCGGCATGCTGCGCTGCCACCGCCACCAGCTGTCGCGTGATCCAGGCATAGTCGGATTCGATGAGCCCCATGGAGGCCAGCTCATCCTCACGATGCGCATCGAAGCCGGCGGAGATGAATATCATCTCTGGCCGGTGCGCGTGCAAAGCGGGAAGCCATTCTTGCTGGACTAGCTCGCGCACCCGATCACCACGCGCGTAGGCAGGCACGGGAATATTCACCAGATTCGAGGGCCGCTCGCCATCAGGGTACTCGCCACTGTAGGGATACAAGGGCGACTGAAAAAAACTGACCATCAGTACGCGTGGATCATTGAGAAAAGCTGCCTCGGTGCCATTACCGTGATGGACATCGAAATCGACTACCGCCACGCGCGACAGGCCATGCACTGCTAGCGCGTGACGGATTGCAATCGCCACGTTATTGAACAGGCAAAAGCCCATGGAGGCGTCCGGTGTGGCGTGATGGCCGGGCGGACGCACCGCACAGAATGCGGTACTGAACTCGCCAGCAATCACCGCATCGGTCGCCGCGACCGCCGCACCTGCAGCGCGCAAGGCTGCCTGCCAACTGTGCGCATTGATCAGTGTGTCTGCGTCGAGCGCGAAGTGGCCTGTGTCGTCCGAAGCCGGCAGATGGCGCTGGATCTTTTCCACCACTGCTTCCGAATGCACGCGCCGAATATCTTCAATGGCAGCAAGCGGTGCATCCCGACGCGCGATAAGCCCGGACAGACCACTGGCAATGAGCTGATCCTCGATCGCATGCAGTCGCGCCGGCGACTCGGGATGCCATTCACCCATGTCATGCAGCAGGCAATCCGTATGAGCGAAGTAGGCAGTGGACATGGGCTGAGACTCATTGAGCAGTGGCGCTGTACCGTTTTATTATGCACGACGCATCTTGGTACCACCAGTCTCCGCCGGCTTATCGACTATACTTGGACCCGCCTTTTTGTTGCCTTGCACCCGTCCTTCGATGAAAAATCTCCGATTTGTCTCTTGCCTGTTTTCCTTACTTGTCCTGTCGATTCTGGGCACGCCACTGCATGCCGAGGCAGCAAAGCCAGGCAAGACGAACAGATCCAAACCGATCCATGAATCAAGGCAGGCCGATGAGCCAGAGTTCACCAACTTTACGCAATGGCGCAGCGTGGCCGAGCTGATCGACGAACTGAGCGAACAGCATGGCTTGGAGCGCGAAACGCTCAAGGCGCAATTTTCTAAAGTTCACTATCTCGACAATGTGGTTAAGCTCATCAATCCGCCACCACCAACCAAATTGAAAAACTGGACTGTTTATCGGGAACGGTTCATTGAACCGACACGCTTGCGCGCTGGGGTAGCATTCTGGAAAAAGCATGAGGCATCTCTTAAACGTGCCGAAGTGGCATTTGGTGTACCTGCCGAGATCATCGTGGGTATTCTGGGCGTAGAAACGATGTACGGAAAAATGACCGGAAATGTCCGCGTGGTGGATGCGTTGGCAACACTGGCTTTTGCATATCCGCCGACTGCTAATCGCGAGGCTCGGATGCAATACTTCCGCAATGAGCTCAAGCAAATATTTCTTCTGGCCCGAGAAAATGACATGGATCCACTGAGCTTTTACGGATCTTTTGCTGGCGCCATAGGCTTGCCCCAATTCATGCCGGGCAGCATACGGCGATTCGCGGTGGACTTTGATGGCGATGGCAAAATCGATCTTCGAAATTCGCCCGCCGACGCCATTGGCAGTATCGCCAGTTTTCTGTCACAACATGGTTGGCAGGCGGATCAGCCGCTGGTGTTCCCGGTCGAGGTATCCAGTAAGACCGAGGCCACCTGGCCAAGCTTGATAGGTCGGAGTCTCGAAGCGAATCTCACGCGGGAGGAGTTGGCGTATGCGGGCATTACCATCAACGATGGCATCCCTGACTCCATCGGCTATGGACTGGTTGATTTGCAAGACGGTGAGCGACCAACGCTCTACTGGCTGGGCACCACCAATTTTTTCGCGATCGCTCAGTACAATCGCAGTTTTTTTTATGCCATGACTGTGATCGAACTGGGTAAAGCAGTCCGCCAACAACGCCAGCGCCTGTGACCTCTCTGCCGCCTCATGCTGCCCTGTCGGGGAATGACATGACTGATGATCAGATCATTGCATTGACAAGGGCGTGGCTTGAAGAAGCCGTGCTTGGATTGAATTTATGTCCATTCGCTGAATCAGTCCATCGCAACAATCAAATTGCCTACTACGTCAGTCGCGCGGAAAATGAGAGCATATTGATGGAAGACTTGGTCTTGGCGATTGATGCACTGCTGGACGCTGATCCTGCAAAGACAGACACGGCATTTCTTATTCATCCGTTTGCACTGCAAAACTTCGAGGAATACAACGAATTCATCGGATGGACAATGAACTTTCTTGAAGAAAGCAGCCTTGAAGCAGTGGTGCAGATTGCGAGCTTTCATCCCGAATATCGGTTTGCCGGCACATCGGCCGATGACATTACCAATTGCACCAATCGCTCTCCGCTGCCCATGCTACATTTGTTGCGTGAATCCAGTGTTGATGCAGCATTGACCGCATTACCGGAAGCCGCACAACTGGTTGAAAAAAATCTGGATACCTTGCGTAATTTAGGCACTGCTGGGTGGAATGCATTGAATGACCGAATTCATGCCTCGGCGAAATTTAGTAGATAAACTTTCCCTACCGTGGATGCTTCTGTTTGATTGCTGAAGGATCTACCGATATCGATGCTCCATAGTTTTATCAATATGGCCAATCATCGATTTTTTCTGACTCAGGTAGGGATCAGCACGTTATAGGTCGTTTTCGAGTACTCATAATCGCACTAATGTACCGAAACTTTGCCAAGAAAAAATCATCTGATAAAAGAATGCGTTTCCCGAATGAGCAATCTAATTGCTTTGCCGACTTGCGGATTCTCAAAACGAAACATTTTCATATTAACTACAATAAACTTGTAATTCAGAAATTGACCGGCAGCCAGGAATTGGGGCTTTGCAGGCGAATCTCAGATGGATCATCGACTTGTTTCGCTAAAAACCCACAAGTCAGGCGATCATAAGATCTCAGCGTCGCAATCAGAGCAATAGATTCACAGGGCGTAAGGTTATAAAAATTTTACTTTGTTATCGGGTCTGCCTGAAACTTATGGGCAAATCAGGAAGCTCTAGCAAAATGCGTGATGCAAGCGCTGGCAAGGTAGGGAAGCCGCAGACAGTACCAAGATACGGCAAGACAGGACCAAACCCACCAGCAATATTTTGCACGAGCTTCTATAAGAAATCATAAATATCGGCTGCAATGGTTGGACGGGAACATTGGGGGACGGCAGCATGTCTTGATGCAACCAACCGGCGCGTTTCATTCACCATCCGCTCTAGGGAATGCCTACTCAAATGACAACACAGTTTGAAAATCAAGACAGCAATCGACTCTCCGATCAGGTGGCATATGATCCCAATAATCTGCTCGATTCGCTCATTGAGAAGCTGCATCTGAAGAATGATGCAGCGTTGTCGCGTGCTCTGGAAGTTGCACCGCCGGTGATCAGCAAAATCAGACATCGGCGCTTACCGGTTGGCGCATCGCTGCTGATCCGCATGCATGAAGTCAGCAATCTGAGCATACGGGAATTGCGCGTACTGATGGGCGACCGAAGAGAAAAATTCCGTATCAGTGACAAACAATTCAAACCCAAACACAACGCTTGAACCGCGCATTCCCGGTCTGCCTCAAAGCGCTGTTTTGCAAATACATCGGCCGACCGCACCAGCGTTTATGCCAAATTGAGCATTGATTGCATTGGTGCGGTTTAACTTATGAATCACTATGCAGGAAAGACGCCAGTCGACAGATAACGATCACCACGGTCACAGACAATAAAAACGATCACCGCATTTTCAGTGGTCTGTGAAATACGCAATGCAACCTCGCAGGCACCCGCCGCCGAAATGCCCGCAAAAATACCCTCTTCCACGGCCATTCGGCGCGCCATCTGCTCCGCCGCAGCCTGGCTGACGTTTTCAACCTGATCGACCCGAGTGCGGTCATAGATTTTTGGCAAATAAGCTTCAGGCCATTTGCGAATACCGGGAATCTGGGAACCCTCGTCGGGTTGCGCGCCAATGATTCGGATATCCGGATTTTTTTCTTTCAGAAACTTCGAAACACCCATAATGGTGCCGGTCGTTCCCATCGCGCTGACAAAGTGAGTCACCCGACCTTCGGTATCACGCCAGACCTCCGGTCCAGTGCCCTCGTAATGTGCCCGAGGATTGTCGGGATTGGCAAACTGGTCCAGGATGATGCCCTTACCTTCTTTTTGCATTTGCTCGGCCAGATCGCGCGCATATTCCATACCACCCGTCTTCGGCGTCAGAATAATCTCGGCACCATAAGCGGCCATGCTTTGGCGACGTTCAAGGCTAAGATTTTCCGGCATCAGCAGAATCATCTTGAAACCACGCATCGCTGCGGCCATCGCCAGGGCAATCCCGGTGTTGCCGCTGGTGGCCTCAATCAGCGTATCGCCCGGTTTGATATCGCCTCGCTCTTCGGCATGACGGATCATGGACATCGCCGGCCTATCCTTGACGGATCCTGCCGGATTGTTGCCCTCCATCTTGCCCAGGATGATGTTGTTGCGCTGACGGGCGTCCTCGCCCGGTAGGCGCTTGAGTTGCACCAAGGGCGTGTTGCCGATCAGGTCTTCAATGGCGAGGTAATGCATGGCGGAATCAGCTCATCTTCAGAGGTAGAGACCGCCATTCTAATCGCTGAGCCCAGGCTGCGTTGCGAAGCGGTTCGGCAAGGGGTATCGGCATGCCTCTCCGCCAACGCAGCGCGCAAAGACTCAGTTTTTTGCGTCGCCCGGCTTGGCAGGCTCAGACGGCGTTTTGGCAGACTTGGCAGGCGGTTTGGCGGCCGTGGCCCCGGGATTGCGCGGTTGCCCATTAACCACCAGACCGGCTGCCGATAATTTGACCGAATTTTTCTCACCAATACCGCGTACCCGCTTCTCAAGATCGGCCCAGTCCCGGAAATTACCGTTCTTTTTGCGCTCCTCCAGTATGGCTTTTGATGTCGCCGGACCAATGCCGGCAATGCCATCGAGTGCGGCCTGATCTGCCGTATTGATCTCGACAACAGCCCAGGCCGATGCCGCGACAAAAAATATACCCGCAAACAGCAAGAAAAATTTCTTGAGCATTATGTTTCTCCGTATGAGTAGATTGAATAATCACGACCAACCTATTGGTCGCATACGGATTAAACGCGAAGAATGAGTGCAACTTAACTGAAAAAATTATGATTAATACGCATGAAGCGAACTTCGATCAGATTTTCGCTGACCGGCATCTGACGATGCAGTGATGGTCTCGTAGCGGAATTTTTTCGGTATCAAATCAGAAAAATCCACTTGCATGTAAGGCGCAGTTGTTAGCCAGGTGAGCTGCCGCAGACAGCAATACCAAATACGGCAAGGGTGTAGCAGGGAACTCGGGCTGCATGCAGTCCGCCCGCGGGGCGCTACTGGCTTGAAATCCAGTGCGTCCCCTGCAAGGGACATCAACGCTGACTGCGATGTTTTGTGGGGGAGTTTTTAACTCATCACCGACAGTTCTTCGGTACGACGCGGCGCGTAGCTTTCCCAATGGCTGCAGCCGGGGCATTGCCAGTAAAACTGCTTGGCTTTGAATCCGCAGTGATTGCATTGGTAGCGCGCCAGCTTTTGCGCATAACCGCCGACGAGGCTCTTGATGAGCGAGAGTTCTGCCCGGCCTTCGGGCGGTGCGTACATCAGACGTGCCTCGATCAGCTTGTCCAGGCCCAGGAGCGTGGGCGTTCTGCGCAATTCGTCGCCCACGAGCTGATTTGCACTGTCTGGACCATCGAGTTCCAGTACCGCCTTGAAGGTGACCTCCAGCAAATCAATCGAAGGGGCTTCAGCCAGATAGCCTTTGAGCAGATTCAAGCCCTCGCGCGCGCGATTTACCGCGCGGTAGCCATCCATGAGTCGCTGCGCAACCAGGGCTACATGCGGTGCACTTTGCTGCTCCACACGACGCCAAGCCAGCAGCGCGCCTTCAACGTCTTCCTTGGCGCGCAGACAATCACCGATCAGAATCATGGCTCGCACATTATTGCGATCGTAAGACAGGGCTTTATCAAGCGTCGCCAGCGCCACATCCGGGTTTGCGTGTACCAGTTCATCTTGCGCGAGCTCGCAATGAAACTGCGCAATCTCTTTCTGATAGGCGCCGGCACCGGATTCCTGCAAAGCGAGTGCTGCCTGCATGGCCCGCTTCCATTCTTTTTCGCGCTGATAGATTTCCAGCAGGGCTCTGCGAGCCTGTGCACCGTATTGCGACTGGGCGAGCTGATCAAAGGTTTCTTCGGCTCTGTCCAGCAGGCCAGCTTTCAGATAGTCCTGCCCCAGTTCATAGCGAGCCTGGCTGGCCAGCTCGGGCGACAAATCCGCGCGCGCCAGCAAATTCTGATGAACCCGAACAGCGCGCTCGATGTCACCGCGCCGGCGAAACAGATTACCCAACGCGAAATGCAGTTCAGCCGTTTCGGGATCAAGGCGCGCGATCTCGACAAAGAGATCAATCGCCTTATCGGGCTGTTCATCGAGCAGAGCATTGAGCGCTTTGTAATAGCTGCGAGGCAAGCTGCGTGATTCGGCGATCACGTGACGGATATCGACGCGGGCCGCAACCCACCCCAAACCAAAGCAGAGGGGAATGATCAGCAGCCACCAGACTTCAAATTCCATGGCGGTATCCGATTGAGAGATATGGGGTCATCACAAGCCGATTCGCTCCATGACGGCATCAGGCATGGGCGGCTGGGCGCGAACCCGTGCAAGCGTCTCTGCCGCTTTTTGCTGTTGCTCGTTTTCTTTTTTCTGGCGGATCATCGTTCGGCGATAACGCAGAACGGTACCCGTCATAGCCAGTACACCAAGCACAGCACCGGCGATAAAAAAAGTCAGTAGCAGCAAAATCAGCGGTGCCTTTGCGGTCGCGTTCCAGAAAAGATGCAAGACCACCTCATCCGTGTTTTTCAGCGCAAAGCCAAAAAACACCAAGAACAAGCCTATCGCAAACAGCCTGAAAATTATCTTCATGAGAGCGGGCAAATGAGCAAGGGAATACCTGCGGGCATTTTACGCCAAAAAAAATGGCACCCTGACGGATGCCATTCAAACAAAATAACAAAAACATGGAGCCCGTCTTTTCAGAACTCAGGCCTGATCCGCCGGCAAGACAGGGTGGCTTGAGGCGCGAGACGGTCAACCACCACCAGCGCCCTGAAGACAGCGTCCTTAATTGTCGATGATGGGTTGCCCAACCATCGCATCCACCCTCTCACGCAGCTCCTTGCCCGGCTTGAAGTGAGGCACCCGCTTTTCAGGCACCATCACCGTATCACCGGACTTGGGATTGCGGCCGATTCTGGGTGGCCGGCTGTTGAGCGAGAAACTGCCAAAACCACGAATCTCGATGCGCTGACCCGTCGTCAGCGCATCGCTCATCGCGTCCAGCAGCGTCTTCACCGCGAAATCCGCATCCTTGGCTACCAGCTGCGGATAACGCTCGGCCAGACGGGCAATCAGCTCCGATTTGGTCATCAACGACTTCCGGATCAGCTCTTGTTATCGAGCTTGGCCTTGAGCAGCGCGCCCAGGCTGGTGGTACCGGAGGCAGCCGCCGAGTCATTGGACATTTTTTGCATCGCGTCCTGTGTATCGGCACTGTCTTTGGCTTTGATCGACAACTGAATGCTGCGAGCCTTGCGATCGAGGTTGATGATCAACGCTTCGATCTGGTCGCCTTCTTTCAGCTGGGTCGTGGCATCTTCCACGCGATCGCGCGAGATTTCGGAGGCACGCAGGTAGCCTTCGACTTCTTCCGACAAGGTGACCACGGCGCCTTTGGCTTCGACCGACTTGACTACGCCATGGACCAGTGCGCCTTTGTCATTCATTGCGCAATAGTTGTTGAACGGATCACCTTCGAGCTGCTTGACACCCAGCGAAACACGCTCACGCTCGACATCAATGGCCAGCACGACGGCTTCGAGTTCGTCACCCTTCTTGAACTTGCGCACGGCTTCTTCACCGGTTTCAGTCCATGAGAGATCGGACAGGTGAACCAGGCCATCGATGTTACCGGCCAAGCCAATAAAGACGCCGAAGTCAGTGATCGATTTGATCGCGCCGGAGACTTTGTCACCCTTCTTGTGGGTGATCGCGAAATCGTCCCAAGGGTTTGCCTTGCACTGTTTCATGCCGAGGCTGATACGACGACGCTCTTCGTCGATTTCCAAAACCATGACTTCAACTTCATCGCCCAGCTGAACGACTTTGGACGGTGCAACGTTCTTGTTGGTCCAGTCCATTTCGGAGACGTGTACCAGGCCTTCGATACCCTGCTCGACTTCCACGAATGCGCCGTAGTCGGTCAGATTGGTCACTTTGCCGAACAGACGAGTGCCCTGCGGATAACGACGTGACAGACCTGTCCATGGATCGTCGCCCAGTTGCTTGACGCCCAGCGAGACACGGTTCTTTTCCTGATCGTACTGGAGGACCTTGGCCGTGATTTCCTGACCCACTTGCAGTACCTCGGACGGATGACGCACACGACGCCATGCGAGGTCGGTGATGTGCAGCAGACCATCGATACCACC
>JACCDM011919306.1_pt1 | contig 15458 bp, 14 predicted proteins | sample 7445851 | NCBI WGS metagenome assembly JACCDM01 (sample SAMN15323438, study PRJNA562643) | freshwater metagenome | isolation source: river surface water | place: USA:Blue River Watershed | collected 2017-08-16
ACTTAAACCGGCGTACTTTGCTGGATCTAAACGAGCATCCATGCAAGTAAGAATTGCGAATTGGCGAGCAGGTGGCAGTGCTAACTTTCCTTTTTCGCCGAAGTTCTCTACATAACTTTTATTTGCTACTAAGACTTCATTTAATACAGACATTTTGCTCTCCGTTTGATAGTTGGCCAATTGCTGGCGCTGTCGGGAGCGATGGTAAAGAAATAGAGAAAATACTTCTCAAGAGGAAAATGCAATTGAGAATATTTTGCAGGAAAATGAGAACGGGCTCACATGGTTGCGAACATACTTGTAAATAAATTAACCCCGTTCATTTATTAAGGCCATAAATGAACGGGGTTAATCGCCCCTTGGTTTTTAGTTTCCTGAAGAAAATGCTGCGTCGAAAGATGCCGCTGGAGGTTCGATAGCGCACATCTTGCGAATAAATTCCAAAGATTCTGGTCCGCCGATTAAGCGATCCATTCCGGCATCTTCCCATTCAACTGAAATTGGTCCTTGGTAGTTAATTGCATTCAACATGCGGAAGCATGCTTCCCAAGGAACATCACCATGTCCGACAGAAACGAAATCCCACCCGCGACGTGGATCTGCCCATGGTAGATGCGAACCTAAACGACCATTGCGGCCATTTAGTTGTTTAACGGATTCTTTGCAATCAACATGATAAATACGATCTTTGAAATCCCAAAGGAATCCCACTGGATCTAAATCTTGCCAGATGAAGTGGCTTGGATCGAAGTTCAAACCAAATGCAGGGCGATGATTAATTGCCTCTAAAGTTTTCACTGTGGTCCAGTAATCGTAAGCAATTTCAGATGGGTGAACTTCGTGAGCGAACTTCACGCCAACTTCGTCGAATACATCAAGGATTGGATTCCAGCGGTCTGCGAAATCCTTATATCCAGCTTCGATCATTGATGGTGGTACTGGCGGAAACATTGCAACGGTGTGCCAGATAGATGATCCAGTAAAACCAATAACGGTATCTACACCTAACTTAGCTGCGGCACGAGCCGTATCTTTCATCTCTTCTGCGCAACGTTGGCGCACACCTTCTGGATCTCCATCGCCCCAAAGTCGTGCCGGAAGAATTCCTTTATGGCGCTCGTCGATTGGATGATCGCAAATACCTTGTCCAACTAAGTGGCTAGAGATCGCGAAAACTTTTAAGTTGTATTTCTTTAGAATCGCATGGCGACCTTCGATATAACCTGGTTCGTTGAGAGCGCGATCTACTTCAAAGTGATCGCCCCAGCAAGCGATTTCTAGGCCGTCATAACCCCATGAAGATGCCAAACGGCACATCTCTTCGAATGGTAGATCAGCCCATTGACCGGTAAATAAAGTGACTGGACGTGGCATCTTTCCTCCTAGTTCACAGTGGTTAGTTGTGATTTGTTATTTGAACTAGCTTCAACAGCATCAAGTACCTGCTGAACATACAAACCATCGGCAAATGACGGAGATGGTTGTGAATTCTTTTCGATTGCAACGACGAAGTCATAAATCTCATGTGTGAATGTGTGTTCGTAGCCAATGATGTGTCCTGGTGGCCACCAAGCAGCAACATAAGGTTGTTCGCCATCGGTAGCCAAAATCTTTCTAAAGCCAGCCTCTGATGATGGTGTTGTGTGGTCGTGGAATAGAAGTTCATTCATGTCTTCAAAGTTAAAGTAGATGCTTCCCTTTGATCCATTCACTTCAATAGACATTGCATTCTTACGACCTGCCGCAAAACGAGTAGCTTCAAACGTGCCGATTGCACCGTTTTCAAAATTAGCAGTAAATACAGCCGTGTCATCAACCGTTACTTGGCCGCGGCCACTTGATGCGCCTGCAGAGAGTCCAGTGTATTCACCAGGTAGTGGGCGTTCTTTAATAAAGGTCTTCATTTGACCGCTAACAGATGTAATTTTTGAACCAGTTAAAAAGTAGGAAGCATCGACAATATGTGCTGCAATATCGCCAAGCGCGCCAGAACCGGCGGTCTTTTTATCTAAACGCCAAACCAATGGAAATTCAGGATCAATAATCCAATCTTGTAGATAGTTTGCACGTACGTGATAAATCTGGCCAAGCTTGCCGCTATCAATAAATTGTTTTGCAACTGCCAAGGCTGGAACTCGTCGATAATTAAATGCCACCATCGACTTAACGCCTTTTGCTGCAGCGTCTTTTGCCGCATCAGCCATCGCCTTTGCTTCCCCACCATTATTTGCAAGTGGTTTTTCGCAGATTACATGCTTTCCTGCTTTAAGTGCGGCAATCGCAATCTCTTCGTGAGTATCACCAGCAGTACAGATATCAACGATATCGATATCTGATCTAGCGATTACCTTTTTCCAATCGGTCTCTGCTTCATTCCAACCAAATGTCTGGCGCGCTGCTTCGAGCGCATCTTTACTGCGACCGCAGATAACGGTCATCTCTACTTGTGGGGCATCTGGAAAGAAGCGATTTACGCTGCGCCAAGCATGTGAATGAACTTTGCCCATAAAGCCATAGCCGATCATCGCTACTTTTAACACTTTCGACATTATCGACTCCTTTGTCTTTATCCTGGGCTAGAAAGTTTCTTAAGCGACTCCGAGATATTTATTCTGCAACTCAGCGCTGCCGCGAAGTTCTGTCGCAGAAACTGTCGCTTGGATTTCGCCACTAGAGAGAATCACAATCTCATCGCATAAAGTTGTGGCAAATTTAAGATTCTGTTCGATAAGCAGAATACGTTGACCTTGCTTAACCAATTCTTTTAATGAATTACCTAGGTGCTCTACAACTGCAGGTGCTAAGCCTTCTGATGGTTCGTCCATTAGTAACAACGTCGGATCTGTCATTAGCGCGCGACCGATGGCAAGCATCTGTTGTTCGCCACCAGATAACATCGCGCCTCCATTTTTCATGCGCTCTGCAAGACGTGGGAAAAGTTCATAAACTTTTTTGGTGGTCCACTGGCTCTTCTTGTTCTCAAGGATTTTTAAATGCTCGTCAACGGTAAGTGACGGAAAGACGCGACGACCTTGCGGCACATAACCAATGCCGGCGCGGGCTATCTTTGTAGTTGGTAATCCAGTTAAATTCACATCACCATATGTAATGGTTCCTGCAGTTGTCTGATTGATTCCCATAATTGCTTGCGCCAAAGTGGTTTTGCCCATGCCATTGCGACCCATTAACGCAATCGGCTTATCAGAAACTTTTAAATTAACGCCATGAAGGACCTTTACATGTCCATATCCTGCTTCGACGCCAGATATAACTAGATCACTCATGGTTGCTCCCTAGGTATAGATCTCTAACCTCTTTACTGTTGCGGATTTCATCTGGAGTGCCTTGCATAAACATATTTCCGTCATGCATCACGATAACTTCATCAGCGACAGCTAGCGCTACTGCCATGTCGTGTTCAATTAATACCAGTGTCATCTCTTTATCTAAAGACTTAAGTAGTTCAACTAAACGCCCACGTTCGGTAGGGCTGATTCCGGCTGCTGGTTCATCTAACATTAAAATCTTTGGTCGCATTGCAAGCGCCATTGCTACTTCTAATTGACGTGATTCACCATGCGAAATATCGGAAACTAAAACTTCAGATTTCTTAAGTAGATCTACCTTCTCAAGAATCGCGCTACTTTCTGAGTGCAGACGATCGGAGTGCGCTGGATTTGATAGCCAGCCAATTTTCTTCTCATTAAGTGCTTGTCTTAGCGCAGCGTAGAGATTCTCGCGCACAGTAAGACCTTGAAAAAGTTTTGAAGTTTGGAAGGTGCGAGCCACACCCAAGCCAGCGCGTTGATGAGCTGGTTGCTTTGAAACATCTTCACCGAAGATATGAATTGAACCGCTGCTTAGTGGATAAACACCGGTAATTAAATTAAAGAGCGTGGATTTTCCAGCGCCGTTGGTACCAATAATTGTTAATCGCTTTCCGTGGCTGACATCAAAACTGATGTCAGCCACGGCGCGAATACCTCCAAAGTTACGCGAAACACCGCTAAGTGAGAGCGCGAGATTATTTCCTTTAGAGGTTATGGACATGTTTTCTTACTTCACATCCGCGCAAGAGTTAACGCGACCGAAGACCTTGGTTCCCTGAGCAACCTTGTCCTGACGCTTTAGCGCCTTGGTAATGAATCCATCCTTACCATCAGAGATAACCTGATAGATGAAGTTAGAAACAACAGCGTTACGGTTCTTGTCCATTGAAAGTGGTCCGGTTGGAGTATTCCACTTCAATGTTGAAAGAGCCTTGCGGTACTTAGCATGCTTGTTTGAAAGGTCACCCTTTACAGCAACAAGACCAGCAAGCATTGACTTAGCTGAGTTGTAACCAAGTACGTTGAAGATGTTTGGAGTTGTTCCAACAGAAGCTAGATCCTTAACGAATTTATCCCACTCTGGTGAGTGATATGAAGAATCTGGAACTGGTCCACCAGCAATTGTGTTAAGTGCAGCATCGCCTAGGTCAGCCTTTGAATTTAGAACTGAACCATCAACAAGAATTGCACCACCAATTAGAGGCTTCTTTAGACCGAACTGTGCAGCTTGCTTCAAGAACTGAACTGCGTCAGCTCCACCAAGACCTGCATAAACAGCATCGATATCCTTTGGAAGCGCTGCAATCTGTGATGAGTAATCCTTGGTGCCTAGTGCTGGCCACTGAGCTCCAACAATCTGTCCACCAGCCTTGCAGAAGCCGGTAGCAAAGCCACCTGCGTTTGCATATGGGAATGAGTAGTCATCAGCGATGATTGCAACCTTACGGTATCCAAGAGTCTTGTAAGCGATTTCTCCAACGCCACCTGACCACTGTGCAGCATCACCATGGAAACGGAAGAAGTTTGGTGACTTCGCAACAATTGTGGTTTCAGTTGCAGATGAAGCAGTGTTGATGAAGGTAACTGATGGAACCTTCTTTGAGTAGTTAGCAATCGCTACGCCTTCGTCACCTGAAAGTGGACCAAAGACGATATCTACCTTGTCTTTTTCAACAAGCTTCTTTGCCTTTTCAAGTGCTAACTGAGGTGTTGCATCTGATGCTTCCTCGATAACAATAATTTTCTTACCGTTTACCTGGCTCTTGATTTCCTTTAGAGCCAAGTTAAGGCCCTTAGTAATTTCTGGAGCTGGACCAGCAAATGGACCTATGGTCGCATTGATGTATCCGATTTTGATCGTACCAGCGGCTTGGCTAGAGGGTGTTATTACTAAGCCAGCTGCAAGTGCACCTACTGCAACGCCGATAACGGCAGTGCGGCGCAAACGTTGTGCCTTCATGTATCTCCCCTGTTCGGTTTTAGTTGGAGAGTTTCTCCAACTGTTGTTTCGGAACTGCCTGACGCTAGTTCTGAACAAATCTGCCCTCCTTAAAAGGCAGAAACTTTTATTACTCCTTCACTGCCGCGGATTTTGCGCGACGTGCCCTTACTTGTGCCGTAATGCCCATCAAACCTTGCGGCGCGAGCATTAGAACTACGATGAAAAGAATTCCGGTAGCGCCTACGTAATAGACGGTGAAATCTTGAATGATTGCTTCAAAGACTGCAATCAATACCGCGCCAACAAATGCTCCGCCTAAATAGGTAGCGCCGCCAACTACGACAATTACAAGTAGGTCAATCGAACGAAGCAAACCCACGCTATCTGGAGAAATGTTGGTTACGTAGAAGACGCCCATTACGCCAGCGATTGATGCAATGAATGCAGAGAATACAAATGCAATCATCTTGAGAGGCATAGTGCGATATCCCATTGAAATCATACGATCTTCGTTATCTCTAACAGCTTTAAGTGCGATACCAAAAGAAGTGGTCTCAATAAACTTGCAAGCAGCAAATAGCACTACGGCGATGCCTAGGAATAGGTAATAAAGTGGCTTAACGTAAGCAAAGTCCATGCCAAAGATAATTGGGCTTGGAATGCTATTGATACCAGTATGACCGCGAGTAATTTCTTGAGCTTGGTTTGCGAATGCATAAAGTCCAAGTGTTACTGCAAGTGTCAACATGAAGAAGTAGACACCTTTGGTCTTTAGCGCAATATAACCAATGATGATTCCTGAGAGAGTTCCCGCAAGAATTGCTAATGGCACGGAAGTGCCAAATTTCACGCCATGCATTACCGAACTAATTGCAACGATATAACCGGCAACTCCGGAGAAGAAGAGCTGTCCGAGCGACATCAAACCAAGATTGCGATTTAGAAATGACATGCTCAATGCAGCAACGCCAAGCCATAACGCTCTTGTGCCGCCACTTGATACCCAGAAATCAGGATCTGGCGTTACGTATGGGAAAACTATTGCCAAGGCAAGCACCGCAAGGTATTTCAGGTTTTTGGTCTTCATAACTTCTTACCCAAAATTCCTTGCGGGCGGAATGCCAGAATCAAAATCAACATTGAGAATGTGATGATTCCGGCAAAGGTTGGATAGTAACCAACTGCAAATTGGCCAATTACTCCAACTAAGAAAGAACCAATCGCTACTCCACCGATTGATCCAAGTCCGCCAATGATTACAACCTGTAATGAGAAGAGTAGGTAGTCGCCGTCAGTGCCCATTCCAAATGAATTTGTGGTGCCACCAACGGCACCTGCAAATCCAACTAGCAATGAACCTAGGAAGAAGATCCAAGTAAATACCGCTTGTACGTTGATGCCTAAAGCAGAAACCATTGTGGTGTCATCAACACCGGCGCGAATAATTGCACCATAACGAGTTTTTGTAATAAAGAACCAAAGTCCAATAGCAACAATAACTGCAAGTATTAAAACGAAAATTCTGAAGAACGGATATGAAAGACCAAGTCCTGGAATTGGCACAGAACCTGATAGTTGCTCAGGAATATTTGTTTGGTAGTACTCGCCACCAAAGATGGCAAGCATTGCTTGCGCTAAAACCAGCGAAACACCGAGAGTGATCAGCGCTACGCGAAGCTCTTCGTATTGAAACTTTCTAAGAAGCAATACATAAATCAAAGTGCCAAATATTCCAAGTGATAGCGCACCGACAACTGCACCTGCTAACCAATTGTCAGTTTTATCTGCAACGGTCCATGAGATATATCCAGCAAGCAGGTAGAAAGCGCCATGCGCCAAATTAATTACGCGCATCAGGCCGAAAATAAGTGTTAATCCACTTGCGACAAGGAAGTAGAGCCCGGCCAAGGTCAGGCCATTAAGGAAGGTGAATATGAACTGCGTCATTGCAATTTCCTTCCTAAGTACTCCGACCTGTATCTAGGCCTGTATACAAGTGCAAAGACAAGAGATAGTCAATGGTCTTTGCGGTGTTTTTTGGGATTTACCTAATTGTTATTAGGCGGGTTTCTTTAGTCCTGGAGACCAAAGAAGGGCGCCATGGCTTGAACGATTTCATGCATATTGGCGCGAAGGTGGGTTAGGTGGCCCTCAACTGATTTCTTGATGGCGGTCATATCTTTTCCGATAATCCCCTGTGCAATCTCAGTATGTTCTGCAGAGCAGGTAACCAAATCACGTGCGCCAGTTGCCGAACGTGCCCAGAAACGCTGGATGCGGCGACGAGTAACTCTTGAAACTTCAGCGATCATTTCATTGTTAGCTGCGCGAATAACCGTTTCGTGGAAAATCTGGTCGTGTTTGATCCAACCTTCGCGATCGCCCTTATCTGCACAGATAGACATTTTCTCTGCAGATTCTTTTAGAACTTGCACTCCAGCATTATCAATATTCTTAGCAGCTCTTTGGAACATGTATGTATCGCAAAGAATCAAAAGGTCGATTGCTTCATCAACATCTTTTGAGGTCAACATAGCTACGGTGAAGCGGCCGGACTCTCCTCGTTTTACGAGGCCTTCTGTTTCGAGGCGCTTCAACGCTTCGCGAATCGGTGTTCGACTTACACCTAATTCGGCAGCTAATTTATTTTCGGAGATTTGAGAGTTTGTAGGAATACGGAAAGAGGTGATGGCAGCAATCAGCCATTCATAAGCATCATCGCCAAGTGATTCCGAAGTTCTCGGATCTAACTTCGCAGCGCTACTTTTTACTGCCATCTATCTCCTCCTAATAACCGTGTGATTAAACGCGGTTGATGAATTCTCTGTTTTTAACGTTAACAGGAACCTGCATCAATTCCAAAATACCCTTAGATACGTGGGTGCTGTATCTATGGAAGGCCTCTTCGCCTTTCGCCTTGGTGGCGCGCATTGGATTTCCGATGATTCCATTCTCTACGAATTCGTGATGATCCATAGGGAATTGGAAGTATTGGTAACCCTCAAATTCTACATCTGGCATACCGTCATCCTTGGAAAATGACTTTGGAAGGAAGGCAGGTGTATGCGCGCGAGTATCTACAGCACGTTCCATTCTGACCAGCCCATCGTTCCAAGCCATATCTTGCGAAGTTTCGAGCTCACTTGAGTGCCATCCTGGGGTCTCTTCTGGTGGATTCTCCATTAGCCCGGCAAGAATTCCGGTGTAACGCTCCATGTATGGCTTTACGAAACCAATTAACGCATTGGTCTCATAGCGCAATTTGCGAAGCACTGGATCTACAACTTTGATATTCGAACCATGGCCGTTAACGAAAACAATTCGATTAAATCCGTGGTGGATTAGCGAACGTGCAACGTCATACATCAAATTGTTTAAGGTCTCTGCGCGAACTGTAATTGTTCCACGACCTTGGCCAGCGCCATACATATGTTGCGGTGAATATCCGGTCCAAATAGGCGGAGTGTGGAAAATACCAATCTGTTCTGAGACGCGAGCTGATACCTCAACTGCAGTAATGGTGTCGGTATACAACGGCAAGTGTGGACCGTGTTGTTCGGTACTTGCCATAGGAACCAAAACAACATCTTTCTCTTTTAGATATTCGTTGATATCTACATAGGAGAGATCTGCAAGGTTCCAGGAACGGAACTTGTTGCGGAACGCATCATCCCCTGTTGTTATATGTGGGACTTTCCTAGGGGGTGTTATATAGCTTGTCATCTCTGCTCCTTTTATCTTTGCTCTTTAAACTTCATTTTGTTAATAGTGTTAGAAATTGTTGTGCTACTGCGACGCCAAACTCTTTTGAATTTGCGTGCAAATCTAATTTGGTGACTTCAATCTTTGGATTGATATTTTTCATCAGTTCTGATTCGAAGAGCGCATCTGCTTCTCGATCCCAAAAAACTCCGCCTGGCACATTTGGAATTGAATAACCTTCGCCAGGAATTACAACTTTTACCGGACCGGTTGAAGTATTCGCGCACTCCGCGAAGTAAGCGCCAATTTTGCCCATCTCTTCTTTGGTGCAACGGGCGAGAGCAAACTCTGGATTGTGATCGTAAATTGGTCGGCTCTTAAATTCATCGGAAATTGAGGTGGTGTGATGAACTGAAAAATCTACGCACGCTGGCACCAATATCTGTGGAATACCAAGCGGACCAACGCGTTTCATGCGACGCGGACCGCCATAGTGAATGCCACCAACTAAAGTGCCGACGATTTCTGATGGCGTGAAATCAATAACTCCAACGAATTGGCCAGCTTCGGCCAACTCCTCCATTGCGGGTCCGCCAACGCCATTGGCATGGAATGTGACTACTTCATAACCTGATTTCTCAAGTTCTTCTTGGAGCGCCATTACTGCAGTTGTGGTATTTCCAAGCATCGTTACTGCGACATATTTACTACCAGCAGGTGGTGGGGTCAGTTCGTGACCGTGAGCGACGAGGCCCGCCATTGCCGCAACTGCATTGTCATAAATAGTTTTTGAAATATGGTTAAGTCCAAGAATGTCGATAACTGTGTGCATCACCAACATATCGCTGGTTCCGACTAACGGACCAAATTCATGTCGTCCAGATGCAATTGGTGAGAGCACAATCTTTGGTACGCCAATGGGTAATTGCATTAATGCACCCGCCGACATAACGGAACCCTCGGCGCCACCGATACCGATAGCGCCGAGGACATGGCCCCCGTCAGATAACTCTTTGACTTTATTTATTACAAAAGTTCTCATGCGATCAACTGCACGACCACGAGTGCCTGAATTCTGCAATTCATGCAAAGTAATTCCTCCGAAGATTGCTAAATCTTCATGAGTGATATCTGGAACTATTCCAAGAGGTTCTCCGAGAATTCCAGTATCAATTACTGTGGTCTTGATCCCAAGTTTATTAAGGCCATCGCGAATATAAGCGGCCTCTGGCCCCTTAGTATCGCAAGTAGCGATAATGAGAACTGTTTTACTCACAACTATTGATCTATTTCGACTTAAATCAATGGAAGTAGTGTCTTAGCGTTTTCTTCAACCAACCAGTCGTAGAAGGATTCAGTAAGAATGCTTGAACCATGGTCGATGATGAACTTCAGCTGCTCTGGGCTAATGTCGACGTTATCGAAATTAGTTTCCAAAGCATTCTTGTAGTGATTTGCAGGTGTGCGGTCGATTGGAGCTACGAATTCAGCGGTCAGGGCGCCGTCGTATCCAATACTCTGCAAGGTAGAAATCACTTTCTTCCAGTCGTAGTCACCATATCCAGCAGGCATACGGTTATTTTCTGCGACGTGGAAATCTGTCAATCTGCCCTTTGTGCTACGAATTGCTTCGTATAGGTCAGCTTCTTCGATGTTGATGTGGAAAGCATCAAGGCAGACACCGCAATTTGGGCCAGTTGCTTCTGCAAGTGCCATTGCTTGTTCTGCACGATTTAGGAAGTAGGTTTCGAAACGATTCAAAGGTTCGATCGCCAGGCGAATGCCTGCCTTCTCTGAATGCTCGTAAATTTCCTTCATGCTCTCAACTGCCCACTTCCACTCTTCGTCTGGTGTGGCATCTGGAACGATCTTTCCAACTGTTGCAGGAACGATTGTCATTTCTTGACCATCAAGTTCCTTAACCATTGTGATGCAATCTTTTGTGTATTGCACTGATTCAGCGCGCTTCTTTGGATCAGCAGCAACTAGGTTACGTTCGCCAAGCATCAGGGTTACTGAACCCCAACACTTCAAGCCGTACTCATCTAGTAGAGCCTTTGTATCTTTACTTCCGTTAAGACCGAATTGCTCTGGTTCACCACTGATTTCGATGCTTTTGTATCCATATTTTGCAAGACGTGCGACAGTAACTTTCAGTGGCTCTGCGCGCATCCAGTTGTGCATTGATAGATGCATGATTCTCCTTTCAAAAAGAATCTGTGGGGTTTTTAACGACGCCCGTTCTTCGGTGGACCAAATCCAAGTTTTCCTGGATTTAGGATTCCATCCGGATCCCATGCGTCCTTTACTCCGAGGAGTAAATCAAATGCGGCGCCATGCTGAACTCGCATAAAGCGCCCTAGTTTTAGTCCGACACCATGGTGTTCATTTAATGAACCTCCGTTGTCCAGACTTGCCTTAATGGCAGCATCCCAAACTCGATCATGAAGCGCAATAGCTTCTAGTGGATCTTCTGGTCCGTTATCAATGTAAAAGCGGTCGTAAATCATGCCACCCCATGGGAACCAGTGAGAGAAATGAGCGGTATAACGCGCTTTGTATTGCGCAAAACCCTCTTCAATTACTTTCTTTTTCGCCCAATAGATTTTCTCTAAATCTTCAAATCTGGCGCAGGTATCTGTGGTGCCAAAAATCTGTGGTGGCGCTGGGATATTTCCGTGTTTGAATGGTTCGTACTTGCCATCCCACCACATCTTTCCAATCTCAGGTCCGTAAGATTTTCCGCCAACTGATTCGCAAAGTCTTGCTATCTCTTTGCTCTCAAGTGCGGTCAATTCTTTTGTGCCATCGCACATGATTACAAGTAGCACGCCTTCAACACCAAGATTGAGCCAAGAAGATAACTTCGCACTATCTGCTTCATCATAAAGACGAATTACCGCAGGGCGCCATCTGTCTGTCATGATGCGACGAGCTGCTTCAATGCCTTCTGAAATATTCTTAAAACCATAAGAAAGAAATTCCATTGACTCCGGAATTCTCTCAATTCGCATAGTTGCTTTAGTGATAATTCCTAAAGTTCCTTCAGAGCCGACAATTGCCTGAATGATTCCAGGTCCAGATGCATGGTTTGGAACCTTCATTGTTTCAATTAATTTTCCTGGCGGAACGGCAGCTTCTAATTGCAGAACTAAATCTTCAGCCTTGCCATACTTTGTTGAAACTACGCCAGAACCACGAGCTGCTAAATAGCCACCTAAAGTTGCACCGAAGTGAAAAGATCCTGGGTAATGCGGCATCGTTAGACCCTTAGCGTTAAGAATCTTCTCTAACTCTGGACCTTCAATACCGGCTTCTGCGGTTACAACCATGCTGACTTCATCGATATGTAAAACTTTATTTAAGCGACGAAGGTCCATTGCGATTCCGCCATAGATTGCGAAAGTTCCGCCTTGAGTTCCGGAGCCGCCACCACGAGGCACTACTGGAATCTTGTATTCAGAGGCGATACGTAGGACCTCTGCTACCTCTTCAGCGCTACCTGGGCGGACATATAGGTCGGCAGTTGGAACCGGAAGGTTCTTGTATCGAAGGTACTGCGAGATCCAAGACCAATCCGCTGATTGCTCATGTAGCAATCCGGCATCGGTATTTACATTATCTACGCCAACTACAGCAGCTATTTCACGCTGAATTTGCGCTATTAAATACTGATCCCTGATGCTATTTTGATCAACCTCGCCCTGTCGGTACACCAATCTCCCCTTTGTTAAATCCCTGCTTCGTATGCAAACCTGTATACAAGTAGGGATATTAGGCGCCGCTAAATAGGCGCGTCAAGGGGGCGCGTAACTATTTTTTAAATATTTTACCCGCGTGGGTTATCTGGTGAATCAGGAGCCCGGCCAGGATTCCCCAAAATGGCGCTCCTACCCCCCAACCTGAGATTCCCGAGATGGTCACAAGAAAGGTCACGGCTGCCGCATCGCGAAAATCGCTATCTGCCAAAGAGTCAGTTAATGAGTTAATGATTATCGGAAGCAACGCGATACCGGCCAAAATTGAAGGTAGTTCGATTGGAAAAGATCGGTACATCGTTGAAATAGTGGCTGCAAATACCGCAGCGGCGCAATAAGCAAGACCGCAGACAACTCCTGAAAAATATCGCTTCTTCGGATTTGGATCAGAATCTGGCGAAATCGCAATTGATGCCGTCATCGAAGAGACATTTACACCCGCTCCGGCAAATCCAGAACCAAGAATCGATAGTAAGCCGCCTAAGGTAACTATTTGATTTATTGGCGGGCGGTAATTGACAGCTTTTAAAAGCACAATGCCCGGAGCATTCTGAGTTGTCATAACCATCAGAAAGATTGGAATCGATAAAGTAAAGAAAGCGCCAAGTGAAAATGTAGGCGCAACCCAGATCGGCTTAGCTGGACTTAATTCAATATTTGATAATTGAATTTTGCTTTGAATAATCGCAATTGAGAGACCTACAAAAAATGCGAGCAGGACTGGTGCTCTAAATTTTAATTTTCGGCTAGTAAAGTAAATCAGCAGCATCGCCATGCCTAGCATTGGATTTACTTGAGTTGCAGTAAAAATTCTAAGGCCAAAACTTAAGAGTACCCCGGCTAGCATTGCCATAATCAAACTCTGCGGAATAACTTTGATTATCTTTTCAAAAAGTCCGGTCATGCCAACAATCAACAACAGGATTGATGCCCCAAAATATGCGCCGATTACATCGCTAAATTTATGATCAACCAACCCTGTAACTAAAAGCGCAGTAGTCGTGGATGCCCAGGTGCCAATAATTGGCATGGCAAAGCGTAAACTTAAATAAAGACCGAAGAGACCAGAGCCCAAAAAGACTGTAAATAGCCATGAATTAGTTAAATCAACGGATAGGTCACCAGCAGCTGCAGCTTGGTAAAGAATTGCAATCGGTCCGGTGGTTGACACGAAAACCACTAGCAATCCAGAGATTAAACCTGTCCACGAAGCTGCCTCAGGCAGAGTTTTTAAGTTATGAAGTATCGCTTTAGCTGGTTTTAATTCAGTGGTGCCAGATTCGATTGCAGCCATTACTTTGCAAATCTATTAATGGTGCGAACGTGAGAAGGTTGCAATTCCTTAACTGACTTAACTCCAAGTAATTTCATGGTGCGATAAATCTGGCTCTCTAAAATTTCAATAGTTCTATCAACACCATCTCTACCGCCAGCCATCAAACCGTAAAGATATGCGCGACCAATCCATGTGAAATCGGCTCCATTTGCTAACGCTGCAACAATATCTGCGCCATGCATGATTCCAGTATCCATATGTAGTTCTGCTTTTTTACCAATCTTCTTACGTACTTCTGGAAGCAATAGGAATGGGACAGGTGCTCGATCTAATTGGCGGCCACCATGATTTGAAAGAATAATTGCATCTGCGCCGGCCTCTACAGATTTCACCGCATCATTAACATTTTGAATTCCCTTTACGACGAGGTTGCCTTTCCAGTTTTTGCGAATCCATTTCAAATCATCGTAAGTGACCGTTGGGTCAAACATAGAATCAAGTAATTCGGCAACTGTTCCATTCCAGGAATCTAGTGAGGCAAATTTAAGCGGGTCTGTCGTTAAGAAATTGATCCACCATGCCGGTCTTGGAATCGCATTTAGAATAGTTTTTGAGGTAAGTGATGGTGGGATTGTCATGCCATTTCTTGCATCACGTAATCGAGCGCCGGCTACAGGTACATCTACAGTCAATACCAAAGTGTCAAAACCAGATGCTTTTGCGCGGTCTACCAATGCCATGGATCGATCGCGGTCTTTCCACATATAAAGCTGGAACCAATTTCGCCCATCTGGCGCGGCTTTTGCGACATCTTCGATGGAGCGAGTACCCATTGTTGAAAGTGTGTAAGGAATTCCAGCATCAGCAGCTGCGGTACAGCCGGCGATTTCTCCCTCCGTTTGCATCATTCGCGTAAATCCGGTTGGTGCAATTCCAAATGGAAGCGAATGTTTTTTACCTAACATAGTTACGGCCGCGCTCACCTTTGAAACATCCTGAAGGATGTTTGGTGAGAATTCGATATTTTCGAAGGTCTCGCGTGCGCGCTTTAAACTTAACTCTTGATCTGCTGCCCCATCGGTGTAGTCAAAGGGCGCCTGTGGCGTTCGGCGTTTGGCGATATTTCTTAAATCATAAATAGTTAGAGCGCGAGTAAGTCGGCGTCTCTTGGCGCTAAGGATGGGTTTACGAAAGCGAAGCAAGCTTCTTAAATCAGAGAAATTTGGAACTCGTCGCTTGGTCTTTACTTTCCGCTTCTCACTACCTTGAGCCATCTGCGCCCTCCCTTATCAAGGGCAATGGTATACAAGTAAGTATGCAGATTACTACTTACCCTCTCGGAGCATTTGCACGATGGTTTTGTTGATTATTGGGCTGGCATCCAGCCAGGATGTTCCAAAGATCTTGGCAAAGCCCGCTTCAAAACCTATCTGGGTGGTCTGGCGGTGAAG
>JACCDM011478721.1_pt1 | contig 15448 bp, 4 predicted proteins | sample 7445851 | NCBI WGS metagenome assembly JACCDM01 (sample SAMN15323438, study PRJNA562643) | freshwater metagenome | isolation source: river surface water | place: USA:Blue River Watershed | collected 2017-08-16
TTGTCCAGTTATAACAACTCCTCCACTTGGAGTTGCAGCGAGTCGTATAGAATATCCGGCTTCATTCACACTTAAGCCTACAGTTTTGAAATACAACAACTTACCTGTATCATTGGCTTTAGCATAGAAGAATTCTCTATTTCCACTGGCTAGTGTAGCCAGTCCAGCCATCCAGAAACCGCCAGGTACAGCCACAACGCTATGACTGGTAATCGCTGTTAATTTTGCTGAACCAGTTATTTTTTCAGTTAGTGTAACATATTTTTTTGTCATGCCATTGTTACAAACCGACTGTGCATGAACATTGGTTGTAAGAAAAGCGGCAAGTACTAAAAAAATACATAATAAATTATTGATTTTTTTAGTTTTGTTGATTGTGTTTTTAATTTTGCAGTACTCCACTGTTCAAAGTGACTATCTTTTTGTCATATTAGTTGCGATTCGAATTAAATATTACAATACCATAACAATATTTAAAGTTTGTAATTCTCCCATTTAAGCAATAACATTGCATTAGAATTTATGCATTTCAACGGAATAAAAACGATAATCGCCTCATTACTTTTTTTTTGTGTTTTAGGAATAACTTCTGCGCAGACAGATACGATTCAACAAATAAAGCCTGAAAAAGTAAAAAGAATCAAGCAAAAAGACACCACAGGGAAATGGACATTTTATGGAACTTCATCCATTTCAACAAATCAAAGTCAATTTTCAAATTGGCAACAAGGTGGTATCAATTCTATTTCTCTAACTACAGGTTTAAACCTCAATTTAGGATTTTTAAATCAAACCATAAGCTGGCAGAATGTATTAGATATAAACTACGGTTTATCTTTGCAAGGAAATACATCTACTTGGTATAAGAATGATGATAGGATCTCGTTTTCAACTAAACTGGGTCTTAAAGCAAGAAAAAGTTGGTACTATACTATCATTACTTCTTGCTCAACACAATTCCAACCTGGATATAATTCTATAGAAGATCAACTCCTCGATTTTAAGGCGTCTAACTTTTTCGCTCCTGCAACATTTATTTCATCTTTAGGAATCGATTACAATCCAAGTCCTAAATTAAGTGTGTTCATTGGTCCAATTTCAAGCAAGAATATCATTGTAAATGACCAAAAATTGGCAAATATGGGTGTTGGTGGAATTACACCTGCTGAATATGATTATTTAACTGGGAAATATTTAAATGATGCAGCCAAACACATGGCTGAAATGGGGGGATATATCAAAGTGCAATTTTTTGAGCCAAGGGTACTCAAAAATATTAGCGTCCAATCAACCCTTGAATTGTTTAATAATTATTTAAAGAATGCCGACAGAATTGATGTAAATATCCAAAATGACATCAATATCAAGTTAAATGAATACATTTCAACCAACATTATTTTGAACTTAAAATATGATGATGACGTGCTTATCGATGACGTGGACGGTCGTCGTGGACCGAGAATTCAGTTTATGCAGGTATTGGGAGTAGGTTTGGCAATAAATTTAGGAAGAATGTACTAATTACATTTCCGGGAAAGGATTCACGCTTTCTCTTTTTTCTTTTTGATTCAACAAAACCATGATCGTAATTTCATGCGTTAATGGTATCGATCCAAAGTTGAAATTCAAATTCCAATCGGTACTGTATCCTATAAAATATTTATCATATCTGTAACCAAGATAATTACTTACTGCCCAAGCTTCATGACCATAAGCGCTCATATGGTGGCCGCCTATTCCCAATTGAATATTCGACAATTTGAAGTTTGCTGAAACACTTTCGGATTTCACATCCCCTTGAATTGAGTATGAAAAGTTTGGAATGAATACGGCGTTTTTGAATAAGTTATTGAAGACCAAGCCTCCATGTATCAATATTTTTCTTTCAATTTTCTGATTTTGATTCTCAAAAAATGAAATTGTGGGTTCATTTACATTATGAACTGCAATCCCTAAAAATCCTCTTTTGTTATATACCAATGCCCCAATTGATGCATGAATAGCATTTTTTGTTAATCTGCTTTGGAGTTCAGCCGTTGGTTTCACAAAACCAGTCATACTCTCATTAATTTGATCTTCCCATTGAAATTGATCGGCACCAAAGGACAGTGATGAATATTGGGCAGAAAGGCCAAATTTTAAATTTATTTTTTTTAGGGGGATATTGTATGCATAGGTTAAAGTTCCCGAAAAATGAGAATATTTTGACTTCTCAACTTCACCTGAATGTAAATCGGTCATGAAGGCACCAACTCCCCAAGAAGAATTGTTTGATTTTATTGGAGCATCAAATGATAAAGATTGAGTAACCAACCGACTGTCTAGACTCAACCATTGTGCTTTGGTGCCCGATGTAATTCTGTTTATAGATATACCTTCTAAAGATCCATTTCCAACAAAAGCTGGATTTGTGAGGTATCGATGAGAGTATAATTGGCGGAATATTGGATTTTGAGCAATGGTATTTTGTGAAAAACACATCATAGTCAATAGCATCAAAATTAATTTCTGTCTGGAATACATATTGTAATTTTCATACAAACTTAAACATTACTCGATTAAAAAAAATAATTATTTCTTCATTAGATTTAATTCCAAAAGTAGAAATACTTCGATTTTTTTTTGTAAAATTGTCAGTCAATGTCGAAAATAATTCGATTGTTTCTATATAAGAATCAAGTAAATCAATGTGTTAGTCGATTTTTTCGACCAACAACTGTCGTTTTTTATGTTATTCTTTTTGGTCTTTTTTGCACATCCAATATTTTATTTGCAAAAAATACCAAAAAATTGGTATCTCAAACTTTCTTGAAACATGCAGATGTTTTGGAAAACAAAAGACTTGAAACATTTACTTTTTTAGGAACGATTGGATGTGATTCTTTATTTACAAAATTTTCTATAAACAAGGACACGCAGTGCTTAACGGGCAATTCGTTTACGTTTACAAATGAAAGTATCGATTCGTCTGGTCAAATCTTAACGCACGAATGGTATCTTCAAAATGTTTTGGTTGATACAACTAGAGATTTGACTCATTTCTTTCCCTCATCTGGATCATTTCAAGTTAAATTAATTGTTCAAAATGATAGTCTTTGTAGAGATTCGGTTGAGAGAACTGTTATTGTTACTCACTTATTGCCAAAAATACAGTTGGTAGGAGCAAGTGAACAATGTTATCAAAGTAATTCATTTAAATTTATAGATAGTACTGAATATAATGTCAACGCTCCTTTGATTTCTCGTCATTGGGATTTAGGTGGTTACAAGAATTCTAGTGCTAGTGAAATCGAATATTCATTTCCAACCGATTCAGATTCTATTGATATCAATTTAGAGTTGGTATCATTGAATGGCTGCACATTCGACACTTCCCTGAAAATCAAAATTAACCCATCTCCATTTGCAAAGGTGTCGTTGCTTTCAAAGTCTAAATTTTGTTTTGTACCTAATGCTATCGACTCCTCAAATTTTATCAAGGCCAATGTAGATAGTGCTTATTTCATTACAAACAACCAAGGCCATGTTTTACAAAATGAATATTGGTTAATTGATCATTTGGATACACTTTGGGCTTCAAAAGTTTTAGATCACAATTATCTTGGTAGTAAAGGCAATCATGAAATTACCTACTATGTAGCGAGTAATGTAGGTTGTTATTACGACACTACAATGAGTATCTATGTAGCCGAACTTCCAGAAGCAAAATTCACTTTTGTTGATTCTACTTTGTGTTTGACAGGTAATCGGTTTGAAATTGTTGATGTTGCAACTGCAGATCTTCAGGATTCAATCATTTCAACCAAATATTTAATTGGGACCACAGGACATTTCGATACAATTTACAGACAATCAAATGCTGGAAACACAAAATTCTCATTGTCTGATACTGGGGTATTTAAAGTGTTTAGTTTTGTTGAAACATCTTTGGGTTGTATTGATTCTGGAATTTCACAAGTAAAAGTCAATAGCATACCAGAGGCCAATATAGTGTCATCTTATAAAGGAAAGTGCGAAGGTAATTTGACTAATTTTCAATTGAATCGAAAAAGAATTTTGGGACAAGAAAATGACTCTGTCATTTGGTACAATGGAAGCACGGTACTGGGTAATGATACCTTATTGGATTATGCGCAAAATGTGGCTGGAAACTATCAAATTGGTATGAAAATAGTTTCTCCAGTTGGTTGTTTTGATTCTTCTAACATACAACTTACGGTTCAACCCAAACCTTCTGTTAAAATTAATCGAATAAATCTTGATTCATGCGTTAACAAAACGGTATATCTGAAAGGAGTGTCGACAGCAAATGAAAAGATTACCGATTACAAATGGAAGTTTCCTGATGGAACTTCAAGTTCGGATTCAGTGATAAATAAAAAATTTACAACAGCTGGAACAAAAGAAATTCAGTTAATTTCAACTGTAGGAACATATAAATGCGAAGATTTTGATACAATTCGAATTAAACTTTACGCGGCTGCGCCGGCCAGGATTGCAAGTTCAAGTTTGGGGAAATGCTATAAAGGGAATCAATTTACTTTTACCGACTCGACAAAGGCAGTAGGTTCAATTACAAAAAAAGTAGTTTGGAATTTTGCCGATGGCAGAGACACAACCTATGTCCCTTCAACTCTATTTACCAAAGTAAAACACAGTTATAGTAGCATTGGAACTTATAATGTTATTTTAACAACCGTAAATCAGTATGGTTGTTCAGATAGTGTGATAACTCCAATTACGGTTTATCCTTCGCCAACTGCCGATTTCACTGTAGACAATAATACTCAGTGTTTATCTGGGAATAACTTCAATTTTTCAGATAGGAGCATTGCCAATTCTACGATTTCTTCCCTCAATTATTATTGGAATTTTGGTGATTCTTCGATTTCAACGATTGCAAATCCTTCAAAGACATATTTGAAAGATGGACAAAAAAGCATTCGTTTTATTGCTTCAAATGCCAATGGATGTGCAGATACAGCCTATTCATTAGTACAAGTAATTCCTCAACCTGTTGCAAATTTTGGAATCAATAATTCAGTGCAATGTGTGAATAATAATCAGTTTGTTTACACAGATTCATCTAAAATAAAATCGGGTGGTGGGGTCATTAAATTATCATGGGATTTTGGAGATGGAAGTGTTTCAAATAGTTCAACTGTTACTAAGAAATACGCTTCAACGGGAACAATTAAAACCAAATTGTTTGCTACAACTACATTTGGATGTATAGATTCAATTGAAAAGACAATTAAATTAATGCCAAAACCTAAGGCTAATTTTTCTTTGAATAACGATACACAATGTTTTGTAGGGAATTCCTTTCAATTTTATAATTTAAGTTCGGTAGTTACTGGAGGTGGAAGTCTCACATTCCAATGGAACTTTGGAGATGGAAATACTTCTAATAGTGCACATCCAAATATTTCATATGGTCAATATGGAAACTATAATGTACGACTGAAAACAATGAGTCAATATGGTTGTGTTGATAGTTTAGTGTTACCAATTTTAGTTACTGCAAATCCTTTAGTTTCTTATCAATTTCTGAAGCCACAAAAGCAATGTAATAATACAGATACTTTTAAACTTCAAAACACTACACAATCGCTCAATGGAAAAGGATTGATTTACAAATGGGATTTAGGAGATGGAACAATTTCGAATACTGATAATGTAATTAAAAGTTTTACAAGTGCAGGTAGTTATTTTATTAAATTAACGGCAACGAATAGTATTGGTTGCGTTGATAGTTTCACTCAAAAGGTTCAAGTTTATCCGGATCCAATTGTTGATTTTAGTATCAATAAAAATGCACAATGTATCAAGGGGCAAAATTTTCAGTTTACCAATAATTCTACTGTAGGTTATTTAGGTGGAACGATGAATTATGTATGGAAATATTCAGATACAATATTTTCGTCAGCCACAAATTCGAGTAGGGTTTTTAATACTGTAAAATCCTATAATATTAAATTAATCACAAAAACCACCAATGGATGTAGTGATTCAATGCTTAAGACCATTCAAGTATATGCAAGTCCAATTGCAGATTTTTCAGTGTCCAATTCAAAGCAATGTATTCACAATAATCTTTTTAAATTTAGTAACAACAGTTATATAAACGTTGGGAATAACACATATTCTTGGTCATTTGGTGATGGCTTAGGAAGTGGGGTGAATTCACCCAACAAAACATACACCACATTTGGAAATTACAATGTGAAATTATTGGCTACTTCAGACAATGGTTGTCTCGATTCCGTAATTAAATTAGTGAATGTCTATTCGCAACCTCAGGTTTCATTTTCAAAATCAGATAGTGCTAAATGCTTGAATAATAATTCATTTTCTTTTAATTCTTTATCTACAAATGCGGATGGATCTTCATTGCAGTATACGTGGAATTTTGGAAATGTTTCAACTGATACAGGGAAAAACACACAAAAATCATTCTCTCAACCTGGAATATATTTGATTAAATTGTCGGCACTTTCAAAAAATAATTGTTCTGATAGTGCATTTGCAAATGTTAAAGTTCACGCTCAGCCACAACCTGCTTTTTCATTATCTTCAAATTCACAGTGCTTAACAGGAAATTCATTCTCTGCTACAAATTTAAGTAACATTGCGGTTGGTGGGGGAACTTTAACCTATGGTTGGAAATTTGGAAATGGAAAATCTGATGTTAGCACCAATCCGAGTTGGAGTTATACTTCGAGCAACACTTACACCGTAACACTTTTTGCGAATTCTTCTAATTTTTGTACCGATAGTGTTAAGAAAACCGTAACAGTTAATCCCAATCCCGTTGTAGCCTTTAATTTATTAGATTCAGTTAAATGTTTACGAAATAATGAATTTAAGGTTACAAATACTTCAACTATTGCATCAGGAACGTTATATTATAGTTGGGATTTTGGGAATTCATTAAAATCAAGTGGCACAAGTCCCGTGATCAATTATACCGCTGAAGGAAATTATTACATTAAATTGGTTGCCAAAAGTGCTTTTGGTTGCTCAGATTCTACAAGAAAATTAGTTAAAGTTTTAGCTCAACCTCAATCTAGTTTTGTTGTAAATAGTCAAATGCAATGTTTTAAAGGTAATTATTTTCAATTTACGAATAATTCAACAATTTCAAATGGCACGCTGAATTATGTTTGGTATTTCGGTGATAGCAGTACAAGCAGTGTAACAAATGCTATGCATAGTTACAAATATCCCTCAAATAGAATTGTTAAATTAATTTCAACGAGTAATTTAGGTTGTAAAGACTCAGTTTCTCTCCCGTTGAGTATCAAGCCAAACCCTAAGGCGAATTTCTATGTGAATGATTCAATTCAATGTAAAAAAGGGAATGATTTTATCTTTTTGAATAATTCTAAGATTTCTGAAGGATTACTTACCGCGAATTGGAATTTTGGTGATAATGTCATTCAATCTAGTTTAATTGGACGACATAATTACTTAAACTCAGGTTTTTATCGTGTTTTACTCACTATGAATTCTAATTTTAATTGTACAGATACAATTTCAAAATGGATTAAAGTTACCAATCAACCTGTAGTTTCATTTACGCTCAATCAGGTGAGTTCTTGTTTTAAAGATAATCTCTTTAAAACAGATAATTCAACAACGTATAATGGAACTGAGCAAATAAACTATACTTGGAAATTTTCAGATGGGGAAGTTTCGTATTTAAATAAACCTGAAAAATCTTTTACCACAGATGGAGTGAAAAGTATTTCTCTTTATGCAGTTACTTCTGAAGGTTGTGCAGATTCAATTACCAAAACAATAAAAGTATATCCGCAAGGAAAATCACAAATTCAATTGTTCGATACCATTCAATGTTTAAAAGGAAATAAATTTACTTTTGGCAATTTGTCGAGGTTAGAAGGTGAGAACTTTGCATTATTATCATGGAATTTTGGTGATGGAACCATTGACACAGTTTTATCGGTGAAACCAATGACCTATGAATACTATGACACAGGATATTTCAGAGTGGAACTTGTTACCACTACAGAGAACTTATGTGAAGATAGAAGTTTTGGATATGTTAGGGTGGTGCCAATGCCAAATGCTCAATATTCTCAGTCGGCAGTTTCTTATTGTCAGAACGATCAGCATTTTGAATTTTCAGCAAGCCCTGTCACATCAAACATTGTATCTAGTAAGTGGGAAATTGATAAAAAGAGTATTCAAAATACAGATACTTTGAGGTATGAATTTGGTTTACCAGGAAAGTATAATGTAAAATATATTTTGTTTACAAATTATGGTTGTAGTGATACCTCAACTACAAAAGCCATTGTAAACGAAGCACCAATTGCGAAAATTTTGTCTGATAAAATTGAGCAATGTTTAGAAAATAATAAATTCTATTTTACCAATTTGTCTTCTGGAAATTCAGTTCCCGATGAAAGCTGGATTTTTCATGATGGACCTTATTTAGATTTAAGAACTGGATCTTCTCAGGAAGTTGTTTACGAATATCCGGGAAAACAACTTGTTGAATTAATTGTAGAAAATGATTCTTCTTGTATCGATACCGCTGCTACTTACATCACTGTGAATCCTTTCGCTGATGCGAATATTGACATATCAAATGTTTGTCAAAATACATTTTCAGAAGTAAAAGCCAATGCAACGATTGCTAGCGGGGAAATTAAAACTTACGAGTGGAATTTAGGTGATGGTAGAAACACAGTTGATTCAATGCCACTGCATAAATATGCTTATCCCGGAAAATATTACGTTCAATTAACTTTAAAATCCGACAAGGGTTGTCAATCTAAATTTTTAGATTCTACAATTGTCTTTCCAAATCCAATTGCGAGAATTGTTGTTTTAACTCCAAGAGCAACAATCTTAAATGATACCATTCAATTTATGGATTCTAGTGACAACGGAGCTTCTTATGAATGGAGTTTTGGGGATGCTGTGAATTCAATGAGTTATGAAAACTCACCAAAAAATGGATTTGCCGACACGGGTAATTTTAATGTACAATTAGTGGTTACTTCTGCCGATGGTTGTTTAGACACAACTACAAAATTAGTAAGAGTTTGGCCTGATTTCAATTTGCTTTTTCCTACTGCCTTTAGTCCCAATTTAGATAATATCAATGATGATTACAATGTGGTTGGACATTTTCATTCTATCGATAATTTTATTATGAGTATTTATGATCAAAATGGACTTAAAGTTTTTGAAACTACAGATATAAAAAATGCTTGGAATGGTAAAGTTATGAATGAAGGCAAAGAATTACCAACCGGAAGTTATGAGGTTATTGTGAGAGTGCGCGATATTTACAACAAACAGTTTAATTTCACTAAAAAAATAAGTTTAATTCGATGAAATCCATGCAGCTACATATCAAACGTAAATTGATTGGATGGATTTCAATTCTCGTTACATTTTTTTCTCTGAATCATTCATCTGCTGCGGGGTTGCCTAAATTGTCGGTGCTTTCAAAAACAGCTGAGACTTGTGTCAATTCCAATGATGGTAAAGTTGAGTTAAAAGTATCTGGAGGCACATCACCATTTCAATTTAAAATTTCTGGACAATCTTATCAGTCTTCCAAAAAATTCGATTCCTTATCGCCAGGGAATTACGTATTTTATGTTTTGGATGACAAAAACAAAGAAGATTCGGTTGTGGTTAACATTGCTGCAGCGAGTAAATTGTTATTGTCTGCTTCATTATCACAACCTAAATGCAATAATTCTGCCACAGGATCAATTGCATTAACGATTTCCGGGGGAGCTGGGGGGTACAGTTATAATTGGTCAAATAACAGTGGATTTACGGCCACAAGTAAAAATATTACAGGCCTGTCCTCGGGAAATTACAAAGTGGTTGTGACAGATGGAAATGGTTGTGTTTATGATACAACATACAATGTTTCGCCAATTTATAATTTAACAGCTACAGTTTCAAAAGGAGATATTAAATGTTATGGGAGTTCAGACGGACTTGCAAAATTGAATATTGTAAGTAGTATTGGTCTGTTTAACATTGGGTGGACTGGCCCAAATAATTACACATCAAGCTCTTTCATCATTTCTAATTTATCGCAAGGCACTTATAATGTAGTGGTTACAGATACTGCAAATTGTATGGTTTCGGCATCTGTTTCAATCAATATGCCTGCTCAGTTAAGTGTGTCAATTAAATCAGTTAAAGATGCACTGTGTTATGCTACTGCGAATGGAGCAATTGTGACAGACGTAAATGGTGGAAGAAAGCCATACACTTTTAATTGGTCTGGGCCTTCATCTTATACTTCTACTGTTCAAAACATTTACAATGCTCCATATGGGTTATTTCAAATTACAGTGACAGATTCGAGTGGATGTACTGCAAATAATCAAGCATTTGTTTCAGAACCATCTCAAATTGTAGCTTCTGCAAAGATTACGGATGTTACATGTTTTGGATTATCTAACGGTAAAATTGAACAAACAATTTCTGGTGGGTCTAAACCATATTCCTTTGCTTGGGTGTCAGGAAATAAATCGAAAGATTTACTAAATCTTAGTTCGGGTAATTATACCGTTGTGATTTCCGATAGTAATGGTTGTTTTTTATCAAAAACTTATTCAGTTTTAGCTCCACAGATATTAGAACTTGCCTATGTTTCTACGAACGTAAAATGCAATACACAGAAAAATGGTAGCTTTACTTTATTTGGATCTGGAGGGACATTCCCTTGGACATACTCTGTATCTGGTCCGAATGCATATTCTTCAGCTTCTGTTACCAACAAAAATCTCGGGGCTGGTATCTACAAGGTTAAATTAACAGATGCTAAGGGATGTAAAGATTCTCAAAGTATTATGATTACTCAACCTTCACCTTTGTCGGTTGTTAAAAAAGTTATTCAACCTGCTTGTTATGGTTTAAAAGGTTCGCTTTCTCTGAATGTGAATGGTGGTACAACGCCTTATTCTTATGAATGGTTAGATAGCTCAGGTGCCTTATACGCAGCAACTCAAAATGTTGTATCAGCAGATATTGGAAGTTATAGTTATACTGTGATAGATGCTAATCAATGCAGTTACACCGATACTGTAAAAGTTTACCAACCAAGTCAATTGAATCTTAATCTTAAGTCGAAAGTAAACCCAATTTGTTTTGCCGACTCTACAGGGCAAATAAAATTAACCACTACTGGTGGAATTAAACCTTATTCTTTCCAATTAAATGGTACACCATTTCAATCAGATTCGAGTTATATTAAATTAATCAAAGGGGTTTATTCAATTTCTGTTCGCGATAGAAATTATTGTTCAGATACATTGAACTATTACTTAAAGTATCTCGACACCATCAAGCCGTCGATGTCCCTCAAAAAACCGGTTATTTATTTAAGTAATTCGGGAAGTGTATCGTTACAACTTACCCAATTAGATTCAGGAATTACTGATAACTGTGAAATTTCATCCATCATAATATCAAAAACCTCATTCAATTGCAGTCAATTAGGCGGAAACTCAATTTCAGTGACTGCGAGTGATTTGAGTGGGAATACAGTGATTAAAAACACAACTGTTATCGTAAAAGATACTGTTAAACCGGTTGTTGTTTCTCAATCGGCGAATATTTACCTAAATTCAAGTGGATTAGCAAGTTTAACCCCGGCGAATGTCAATAAAGGAAGTTACGACAATTGCAAAATTGATTCTGTTTTAATTAGTAAATCACAGTTTGATTGCACCAATTTGGGTATTAATCAAATTGTTTTGCGGGTGAAAGACAACTCCGGCAATCAATCCTTACAAAATGTTTCTGTTAATGTTTTAGATACAGTTAAGCCGATTATCAATTATAGAAATGTAAACTGTTATTTAAACACTTCAGGTGTAGGTAAAATAAGCACACAAGAAGTGAATAATGGAAGTTATGATAATTGTGGAATTGTTTCACTTACTTTGAGTCAGCAAGTTTTTGATTGTAATGAAATAGGAACGAATTTTGTTACGTTTACCATATCGGATAAAGCGGGAAATGTAACGAGTCAATCTGTTAAAGTAACAGTCATAGACACTGTAAAACCGGTTATTAAAATTAAGAATGTTTCACTTTATTTAAACCAATATGGCTATTCAGTTTTATCGCCATCTGATTTAGACAATGGTAGTTTTGACAATTGTAAAATTGCATCTAAAACGATTGGAAAATCAGTATTTACCTGCGGTAATTTAGGGAGTAATGTGATTGTTTACACGGTAACAGATGGTGCAGGTAACGCTTCTCAAGTGAATGTTTCCTTAACCGTTTATGATACAATAAAGCCAGTCAATAAAACTAGAAATACCTCTGTTTATCTCGATAATAATGGCTTTGCGGTGTTATCACTTTACGATGTAGATAATGGTTCTTATGATAATTGTGGCATCTCAAAGTATTCATTGAGTCGAGATCGTTTTTATTGTTATGAGTTAGGTAAGAAAACTGTTTCATTTACAACTTCTGATCAATCTGGTAACTCCACTATAAACAATGTTGAAATTACTGTTTTAGATACAGTAAGACCAATTATTAAAACTACAAATAGAAATATTTATTTAGATAAAAATGGTCAATTTACAATTGATGCAGCATTTTTCGATAATGGAAGTTTCGACAATTGTGGAATTAAGTCTCGTTCATTGAGTCAATATATCTTCAATTGTTCAGATGTAGGGAATAAACTTTTACTTTATTCAATTACCGATACTTCAGGTAATTCTGCAATCTCTATTGTAAATATTAAGGTTTTTGATACAATTTCACCTGTAGTATATACTCAAAATAAAACAGTTTATCTTGACAAAACGGGTCAGGTAAAATTATCTAAGGATGTATTTTCTTCATTGTGCTTTGATAATTGCGAAATACAAAGTTTGTATTTAACCGATTCTGTTTTTGATTGTTCAAAAATTGGTACTAGATTAATTTCACTTGTTGCCATTGATAAAAGTGGAAATGTGAGTGCTCAACAATTTAGCGTGATTGTAAAAGATACAATTCGCCCAGAATTAGTTGTTAAAAATGCCACAATCTATATCGACACTGCTGGTTTTGCACATTTAGATGCTAAAGATTTTGTTGTATCGGCAGTAGATAATTGTTCAATCAATGCGGTTAATTACACCAAGTCATTATTCACAAATTTAGAAATCGGTGAAAATTGGATTGAAGCAAACCTTGTTGATGCAGTAGGAAATAAAAGCTCAAATCAGTGGGTAAAAATTATTGTTGAATTGGGCGATGCAGACAAAGACAGTATACCGGATTATATCGAACGCGCCCTAGATTTTGATGCAGATGGCATTCCAAATTATCTTGATAAGGATTCCGATAATGATGGTGTTCTTGATTTATATGAAAATGATGGCCTGGAGATTTTATTAGATTTGGATCGCGATGGCTATGCCAATGTTTATGATCTTGATTCCGACAATGATAGAATTTTTGATATTATTGAAAACAATGGTTACGACCCTGATAGAAATGGTAAAGTTGGCTTAGGGAAAGTAAGTGTTGCTTTTAATGGGGTTCCAGTATTGGCAAATAATGCAACTGGTTATCAATTAATTTTTACGGATTCTGATTTATTTCCAGATTACAAAGATTTAGATTCTGATGGCGATTTGATTTCAGATAAAATTGAGAATGGACCAACAGATCAACCTATAGATTTTGATAATGATGGACAGTTCGATTTTAGAGATTTGGACTCTGATAATGATTTGATTTCCGATTCAATTGAAACGAATAAAGATTTTGATGAAGATAATAAGCCCAATTATATTGACTTAGATTCTGATGCCGATGGGATTCTCGATAAAATTGAAACCGCTTTAGATCACGATAATGATGGATTCGGCTCTTGGTTAGATTTAGATTCTGATAATGATAAAATTCTTGATGAACAAGAATCAAGCGCGGATTTAGATAAAGATGGTTTAGGAAATTGGATTGATAATGATGCCGACAATGATCAAATTCCAGATTTGTTTGAAACAAATTTAGATTTTGACAATGATAGAATACCAGATTATTTGGATACAGATAGCGATGGTGATGGTATTTTTGATGAAGTTGAAGGTCAACCTTTTATTTTAAATACTCCAGCTGATACAGATGCCGATGGTCAATTTGATTTTAAAGATTTTGACACAGACAACGATGGTATTCTTGATGAAATCGAAGGCCGTCCCGATCCCTCACTTCCTGATTCAGATGAAGATGGAATTCCAGATTTTAGAGACCAAGATTCTGACGAAGATGGGGTTTTAGATTTGTTTGAAGGATTAAAAGATACCGATGCTGATGGAATTCTTGATGCAATTGATAAAGACTCCGACGAAGACGGTATTCCTGATAAAATTGAAACGTATTCTGATGCCGATGGTGATGGTATACCAAATGCTTTAGATTTGGATTCCGACAATGATGGAATTAATGATGTAAGAGAATGTGGGTACAATGATATCGATGGAAAAGGTATGGTGATTAATCTTGATTCTTGCATTACGTCTGATGTTGATGGAGATGGATTGTTTAATTTCATTGATACTGATTCAGATGATGATGGTATTTCTGATTTAGTTGAATCTGGAAAATTACTCACAGATAAAAACTTTGATGGTCGTGTTGATGGTATCGATACCGATTTAGATGGAATTCAAGATGAAGCCGATGACCTTACGGGTAAGTTTGGTGATGCATATGATCAAAATCAAATTGACAGTGATTTAGATGGTACCAGAGATTTTGAAGATGTTGATAGTGACAATGACCATATCGATGATCTTGAAGAAACAAATGTGGATTCCGATTTTGATTATATACCAAATTATTTAGATCAAGATAGCGATCAAGATAACATTCAAGATTCTGTTGAAACAGCTTTTGATTTCGATTTAGATGGAATTGGAAACTGGTTAGATGCCGATTCCGACAATGATAATATCCTAGATTCTACAGAATTATCTTCTGATTTTGATGGCGATGGAAATCCAAATTATTTAGATTTAGATAGTGATGGAGACGAGGTTTCTGATGCCATTGAAGGGGCTGTTGATTCTGATAAAAATGGACAATTGGATTTTATTGACTGTCAAACTTTTGTGCCTGAGGTATTCACTCCAAATAATGATGGGGTGAATGATGTATTAAAAATTAAAGGTTTGGTTAATTATCCGAATGCCAGCATTACTGTTTTCAATCAATGGGGACAAATAGTCTACAAATCGAATGGGCCTTATCAGAATAATTGGGGTGGTGTAAATTCGGAGGGATCAAATTACGCAACCAATGTTGTTTTGCCTGAAGGCATTTATTTTTACGTACTTGATCATAATCAAACAGATAGTACAAAGTATAACAGGCCTCAAACTAAAGGCAATTTTTATATTAAACCATGATGCTTAATTTTAAA
>JACCDM011004734.1_pt1 | contig 15447 bp, 13 predicted proteins | sample 7445851 | NCBI WGS metagenome assembly JACCDM01 (sample SAMN15323438, study PRJNA562643) | freshwater metagenome | isolation source: river surface water | place: USA:Blue River Watershed | collected 2017-08-16
CTTAGAATTGCCTTGCATTAAACCATACAACCCTTTTACTGACAAATACTTAAACGTATTATTCGCAATTTTCTTAAATTCTGAACTTTCTAAGTTCGACAATACCTGATTACCATTTTGGTTATAGAAATCAATCCATTTTTTGTCCCTACAAACCACTGCGTTTACATTAGATAAGTAATTCATCGTGATATATTTAGGCTCAATTATTTGATTTGTTTCCGCAAAATACAATCCTTGTAAATCTGACTTATTTTGAAGTCTAAAAATAGGCAAACTACAATTTTCAAGTGGCGAAACGCTTTTATAAACTGGCTTAACCAACTGTTGTCCCTCAGAATTATACAAACCCTGGTTTTGATTCAATGTTACTATCAAAAACCTTTCATTTTTAGAGGGAAAACTATTAGCCTTTTGTCCATTTTTTGGCCTATCAACGAGTTGAATCTCTTTATAAATTGGAGGGACAATGACCTTCGAATTTGCAGAAAGCAACCCCATGAAATTGCCAGACGTCACTAAAAATAGCCTTGTTTCGGAATTCTTTAAATTTAAATCACTGTAAGAAATTGATTCATAAGATTCTGCAGAATAATTAACTCTCGGGTTACTTCTGTAATATTTGGCTATTTGAATAAGTTTACAACTTTTTTTGTTCTTGCTTTTTACAATACCTATCAAGTCAACGGTTTCGGTAGGACTAAAAATTGCCACGGAAGCCAAAATTTCGGGATCACCAAACTTTAAAAGTTGAATTTCATCAAATTCCAATGGAACCAATACTGCTCGGTTCAGACCGGAAACTATTCCACATTTTCCTTTTTTAAAGGCAATATACAAGTCTTTAATTTGCATATAGTTGAGAGAATCAAATTCAGCAAAAACATGCTTGCCATTGGTGTCGATCCATTGCCATTTATCGTCGAGCTTAACTTTTGCAAATCCAAGATAATTAAAAGGTTGTGCCGCCTGATATTCTTCTTCAATGATGGGCTTATTTGAAGCAGGCTTTACATAGATCCAAACATCTTGTTTGAGTTTATAGGGGATAAACCGATTGGTTTGAGCATTTGATTCAGCTAGAAAACACAATAAAACAACAAAAAGTAAAATCGGTAATTTTAGATAAAATTTAGGCAACATAAATTGCAACCAAGGTACATTGCATTCCGTTGAAATCAATTCATGACCACCCAAAATTGCACACAACTTTTCAAGGTTATAGAATTTAAAATTTAACCAGCAATTAATGCATACATCCCATATAAATTTCTCTTTGTAAAATGAAAGCATTTGGAAAATATGGTCTCCAACGGGCTACACTTTCTTCAGCATCCATTGAAAAATGGAAGATGTTCGCAACCAACATTAAATTTTTATCTCTAGAAGAATGGTCATACCAATTTTGATATTCCAATGATAAAATCTCTTTCTCGTCACCATGTCGCCTAGGAAAATACTCACCTCTATAAATTTCATCTTCTGAGCTCATACTCACTCCCCAAAGATTGGTCTCTGAAAAATAAGTTTTTTGAAAAGTATCGAATTGTATATTAAATTTCTTTGAAGTGCGCAGTGCCAAATCATACATTTTATTAAATTGATCTGATGTATCCAACACAACAATAAAAGCCGTTTCATTTTCCTCATCTTTGGCCTCATCAATGGCTGTTGCTTCTGCCCCATTCTCATTGGAAGTATCATTCAATTCACTTTTATTCTCCGAATGAACCCCATCGCTTTTTTGATTTTTGGGGGATGATGAGCATTGTAATAACAGTAAAGTGATGGCTATAAAAAGAAGTTTTCGCATGTGAATTCAAACAAATTTAATCGTTCAACCAATAACTTTCAACGTAAAAATTATTTTACGATTGACAAATAAATAATTTTTCACTTACTTTGCAGCACAAAGTACTTTATGGACAACTCGAAAGATGCAATGAAAACACTCCACGATATTAAAAACATCATGGAGAAATCTACAAAATTTAGCTCAATAAGCGGATTATCATTTATATCGGCTGGAACCATAGCTCTCACTTGTGCATTTATTGTTTCTAAATCATTAAATGTAAACATATTAGATAAAAATCTATACAACTATATTTCGGATTCCCAGAAATTTCAGTTGATTGAGATTGGGTTTATCACCTTAATTTTAGCAGTTCTTGTGGCATTTTATTTCACATACACAAAAGCTAAAAAAAACAAAGTCTCTTTATTGAAAGGTAGTGGTTTAGGGTTGGCTCTTCATTTTGGTACACCTCTTGCAATTGGTGGCGTAACCACCTTGGCCATGCTCTATTACCAACATGCAGTTTTTGTAGCACCTTTGCTGCTTATTTTTTACGGTCTGGGAATTGTTTCTGGGAGTAAATTCACCCATCCAGAATTAATTTATTTGGGTTGGATTGAATTAATCCTTGGTTGTTTAGGATTATTTTATTTAGGACATGGACTTGTCATTTGGAGTCTGGGATTTGGCGTTGCGCACATTCTGTGGGGTATCTATTTTTATATTAAACATGATTAAACCCATTCTGCTATTAAATAAAGCCTTTGAAAACAGAATCCGCATTGGAATCATGTCTTCACTCATCGTGAATTCCTCGGTAGATTTCAATCAATTCAAGGAATTGCTCGAAGTCACCGATGGAAACCTCGCTTCTCATTTAAATTCGCTTGAGAAACTCAATTATATTGCGGTTGAAAAAAAGTTTATTGGCAAAAAAACAAACACATCTTACTCCATCACAGAAACAGGAAAAATTGCGTTTAAAGAACATCTTAATAATTTGGAAATCATTATCAATCAAACACTTTAAAATAAATTTAAAAAAATTTCGTTATACACTTTGAAAAACAAAGCACTCTGAAAAAAAGACAATTATGAAACAATCCATATTCACCCTGCCAAGAAAAATTGGCTTCCTTTATCTAACGCTGAACTTGATGCTGTTATTGTTCACAAGCAGTGAAACCAACAAAAATGACCAAGGACTATTTTGGGCTTTTATCACATTTGGAGTTACAATTGCATATTTCATTCATTTACTCATACTTAAAAGAAGAAACAAAAAAGAGCAAAACGAAAATCGCCTTTCTTTCGAATGGTTGTTATTACTCACAATTTTCGAAATTAGTGCATTTACGTTGAACCATAGTATTCCAATATTTGACGATTCAGCAACATGGGTTACAATCATGTTGATACTTGCCAATATTTCGATGGGCTATATTTTAATTCCAACACAATCTCATAAAAATCCTATTATCTATAGACTTGCTGTGATTGCTGTGGCAGCTTCGATTCCATTGTTTTTATATTACACTATTTATTTGATGCCTTTTGCCATTTTTAGCATTATCGGGCTAATTTTCTTCGGTTTGAGTGCACATATTTTTGCCCCTCTTTTGATGATCATTTTTTTCATCTATCAACTTCGCTTAAACGTCTACAATTCCAATCCCAAACTAAGAATATACATTCTTATTGGCATTACTTTACCCTTATTTTCAACAATTTTCTTTTTAGAATATTGGAGATTACAAACGAACAAGATAGATCAAATTATCAATCATCAAACCATAACTGAAAATGATGAATTGCCTATTTGGGTTGAAATCGCGCAGAAACTTCCAAAAAATTTCGTCACTGAAAAAATCATCAAATCGCAAATCAATTTTTCTTCTAACAATTTTGAATTCTTTAGAAATCCCATTAATCGGTTCAACAAAGATCGAAGAAAACATGATCCATTGGTGGTGCTTGCTCAATTAACTATTGACAACCCGAATTTATCGGAAGATGCAAATCTTAAAATACTCAAAACACAATATGGCAAAAAATATGAATTAAATGAACATTTATGGGGCGACGAAAATTTAAAAACAACTTCAATTGTCACTCAAGTTATGCTCATGCCCCAATATAGAATTGCCTACACCGAAAAGGTCCTCACAATTCAAAACACCCAGAAATTCAGCCAAGGAGAAGCAATTTACACTTTCGAATTGCCCCCCAACAGCACTGTGAGCAGTTTGTCGCTTTGGATAAACGACAAAGAGCAAAAGGCAGCGATTACAACTAAATTAAAGGCTGAAACAGCTTATAAACAAATTGTTGGGGTTGAAATGAGAGATCCTGTTACAGTTTCATGGAAAGAAGGCAATAAAGTTGTGGTTAGGGTATTTCCATGTACTATCGACAATCCCAGGAAATTCAAAATCGGAATCACATCTCCCCTTCAACTGCAAAAAAACACCAACAAATTAATGTATCAAAACATTGCATTTGAAGGTCCAAATTCACAAAATGCAACAGAATCCATCAAAATACAATCAGAAACTAAGTTAAGCCATTTAAGTAGTTGGAATATTGAATTTGCACCCAATCAAATTATTGACCAACAATACACCCCCAATTGGACCATTTCATTTGATGCACCTACCCTTTCCAAAAATGTATTTTCTTTTGATTCTGCTCAATATTGTGTGAAACCAATAATGACTCAAAATGCAACTTTTGAATTCAACGAAATTTACTTAGATATCAATTCGGAATGGCGCGAAAAAGAAATTGAAAAGTGTATAAATTCGCCATTTAAAACCTATATCTATTGCAATAATCGATTTGTAGAAAAAAAAGACCCCGATTTTCAAGCTTGCTTAAAACAATTGCAAAATCTGAACTTTAGTGTCTTTCCATATTATAAAATCTTACCTGAATCCAATGCACTTATCATCACAAAAAATTCAAACCAAACTCCCAATATAGAAGATCTAAGATCTTTAAATTCAAACTTTAACGACACAATCAGTGCCCCTTCAAAATACCATGTGAATTTAAACAAATTCATGGCAAACAATTTCAAACCAAATGTTTATGCAATAAACAATCAACCTGGGAATGTGCTTAAATCGCTCATCGATTTAAATGCTGTGAAATACTATTATGGTACCGTAGCTGAATTAACTCAATTTCTTAAAATCAAATCAAACCAGGTCAATATCAACAATGATACAGTAATCGCAATTCCAGAGGCTGGCATATCCCTCATAAAATCGCATAAAACAAATGCTATTTCTTCGGCAAGCAATCATTTGATGCGACTTTTTGCTTACAACCACATGGTTCAAACGGTTGGTAAAAAATTCATCACCGAACCGCATAAAGTTACCGAAGATCAAATTCAAGAAGCCCTCGTTGCAAATGTTGTCACACCTGTTTCAAATTTAATTGTCCTTGAAACCTCCGATGATTATAAACGATTCAATATCAACGAAAATCAAAGCAACAGTCTTAAAAATGCAAGTATAAAATCGGCTGGATCTGTTCCTGAACCACATGAATGGATTTTAATTATCATGGGCTTGACCTTTATTTTGTTTTTCACTCTGAAACAATGGAAATCGGGACTCTAATTACCCAAAAAAAACGAACAGCGAACATGGTTGTAATGATTTGTTACAGCCTGTTTGCTCTGTTTTCATTGCGTAATTATATTTTTATAGACAGCGCCTTCATTCTAGCAATTTGCGCCATTCCTTTAATGCTAATGTCTCAAAAAAGGGAAACGAGTAACCGACTTTTTATACCAATTCTCTTCCTCGTTTTAGTCAATGTGTTCATTCAAACCAATATCTTAAGATATCTATCTTTCGCGTTGAGTATTCTCTTTTTAATTGAGAGCCACTACGGTAAAATCAATAGTACCATTTATGCCATTATCATCATCATAAGTCCTTATTTGAAATTCATGCACTCCCTTTATTCTTATGATTTGAGGGAAAAAATAGGAAAAATTGTAGAGCGATTGCTCATTCACATTCAACCGAATACCAAAATTTACGGGAACAGTATTTTTTTTGAGGGACAAAAATTCTCAATCGACCCGGGGTGCGCGGGCATACAGATGGTTTTTGTTTCATTTGTCATTGGAACAATTTTTCTATTGTATTTGGAGCAAAATAAATTGGTCAGATTTAATTCGCTTGAAATTATTGTCTCTTTGGCAATCCTTTTTATGTTGAATTTAGTCAATAATTTTATCAGAATTACCTTTCTAATTGTGTTCGTAATCTTACCTGAGAATGCACTTCACTCAATTGTTGGATTGCTAAGTTTGATTGCATTTACAATTTTACCTTTTGGATTTTTAGCTTATTGGTACACAATCAAATTTAAAAACCAATATAAACCTGCAACCGATAAAATTGCGCACAAAACAAACACATCCTGGAGTTATTTGATGGCAATGATTGTCATTCTTGTATCGGGCAAACCCATTCAATCCAATTCTTTTTCTAACGTTAAGCCATTAAATTTCAAAAATTATCATTATTCGGTTCTCAATGAAGGAATTATTAAATATTCAAACAATCACAGTATCATGTATCAAAAACCGACCTTTTTATTTAAATCAGAACACAATCCAATGGTTTGTTGGCAAGGTTCAGGATATGATTTACAGAACATTCAAATAAGAAATTTCAACAATCATTTGATTAAAGTTGGCACATTAATTTCTGGTGCAGACACATTGTATACAGCATGGTGGTTCGACAATGGTTCCAAAACAATGATTGATCAATGGCAATGGAGAAAAGATCAATTTATCAATAAATCAAAGCCCTATTTTTTGATCAATTTGACTACTGAAAATCCAGCCGAGCTTTCTAAATTGATACAAGATTACAACCGAAACAAATCTAGCATTTGGAATCATTAGTTCCCCACACTGCAAATTGTCCTTTTACATGATTACCCCCATTTCATAAGTTCTTTAAAGTTTGTGCAGTGAGCAAAACTGTATATTAAATCACAGCTAAACAAAGTAAATTTTCTATTGAATTCATCATGGACACTCTTTTATAAATCATCTATTGATTTTGATTTAATTATCTCACCATTAACTTTATCAAAATATCCAATTTTTACAAAACATTGTAACAAATCATCATGTGAAATTAAAATCTGAATGGATCATCACATGTTTATCATTTTGATCAATATTTGAATAATTTTAGATTGTAATAAATCAAGATTATATTCGCAATAAATTACCATCCATCCAATAAATTTATTTTAAGTGCTTTTTAATAGTCTTGAGTTTTTATTATTTCTGCCAATCATTTTTGTGCTTTACTGGTTCGTTTTTAGCAAAAAATTGAATTGGCAAAATGTATTGATATTACTCGCAAGCTATTTCTTTTATGGTTGGTGGAGTTGGAAGTTCATGCAGTTGCTCTTGCTCAGCACTGCCTTAGATTTCGCCTATGGATTTTGGGTAGCTTCTCCAAATCGTAAGAAGTCTAAATTCTTTTTATACCTCAGTATTATCAATAACCTCGGAATACTCTGTGTATTTAAATACTATAATTTTTTTGTACTTGAATTTCAAAAAGGATGTGAAATGATCGGTTTGCACTCAAACCCAACATTGCTAGAAATTAGCCTACCCATTGGAATTTCGTTTTATACCTTTCATGGTATGTCGTATGTGTTCGACATTTACAGAGGACAGCAAAAACCCGTTCGTAATTTTGTTGATTACGCCGTTTTTGTTAGTTTTTTCCCATTGTTGGTTGCTGGACCAATTGAACGCGCCAATCACCTTTTGCCCCAAGTTCAAAAACCGCGTATTTTTAATTACACCCAAGCGGTTGAAGGATGTCGATTAATCCTTTGGGGGATGTTCAAAAAAGTTGTTATTGCAGATTCTTTGGCAAGAATTGTTGATGACATTTATCTAAATTACCAAGATCACACTGCAACAACGCTCATCATTGGTGCCGTTGCGTTTAGCTTTCAGATTTATGGGGATTTCTCGGGATATTCAGACATTGCACTGGGAACAGCCAAATTGTTTGGATTTGAACTTCTCAGCAATTTTAAGTTTCCTTATTTCTCGAGAGATGTAGCTGAATTCTGGAGACGTTGGCATATTTCTCTTTCATCATGGTTTAAAGATTATCTTTATATCCCTTTAGGTGGTTCAAAAAACGGAAAATTTAAAGCCATCAGAAATACCTTCATCATATTCTTGGTGAGTGGTTTTTGGCATGGCGCAAGTTGGAATTTTATAACTTGGGGTTTCATTCATGCTTGCGGTTTTCTTCCTTTATTATTATTAAACAGAAACCGTAAACATCTCACCGATGTCGTTGCTCAGAATCGAAAGTTTCCCCTACCAATAGAACTTTGGCAAATGTTCACCACCTTCACTTTTGTGACTATAGCCTGGATATTTTTCAGAGCAGACACAATTGAAATCGCATTCAATTATATCCATCACATCGTTAGATCATTGTTCATAGAAAATAATTCTTTAAACTATAAACCAGGTATAGAATGGACCTTTGCATATATTATTCCTCTCATTTTGGGAGATTGGTATTTAAGAAGAGATGAACGTAAGCTCAAAATAAATATTGGCCAATTTTCAAGAATTGCAATTTATATTTTAATCATGCTTTTGGTGTTCGTAAAATTTGGTTCTAAGGCAACTTTTATTTATTTCCAATTCTGATGAAGACATTTACAAAAAAAATCGTCTTGATTGTATCCATATTCTCAGTGTCGGCAATTACATTGATGTTGATTTCTTTGCAAATTAAATCACGCGTATGTGTACAAGTGATTGGTCAAAAATCTATAGATTCATCCGATATTTTAATTCTTGGAGATTCACGTGCCGAATGTCAAATTGACCCCCAAATACTCCATAATGAATCCAATGTTAATTGCTTGAATATTGCCGAGACTGCAATGGATTTATTTTCACTTTCGCTACGTTTAAAAGCATTGGATTTGAAAAACAAAACATTGCTGATTTCAGCATCCGCTTGGCAAATCAATGATGGATCAAATGAATTTGGATATTTCCGAATTGAAGCTTTCAATCATTTAACTTTAAGTCAAAAGCTCCAGATTTATTTATACAGTCCCTCAGAAATAAAACGGATTTTTAGTGAAAATTGGCAACAGCTATTTAATTTGAATTTAACCATCGGTAAATCTACGGTTTTTGTAAACCATGGTTATCCGGCCATCGATCCGAAAGATTTTAAAACTTCAAATATGTTTGACAATCATCCCTGGTACAAGAATATCAATACCCATGGTGCAAAACGAGAATTGTTGATTCAAGCTTTGATGAATTTAAATGCATTAAATTGTAATCGGATTATACTTTACAATGCCCCGGCATATGAAGAATTTATCAATGAAGCAAAAAATAATTCCGTTTGGGACATGGAAAATGAATATTGCAATACTATCAAACAATTCATAAATTCTGAGGGACATAAACATATAGAATTTTACGATTTAAGGAATTTGGAGGGATTTACAAAAGAAGACTATTACGAGCCTCAACATTTTAGCTCCAAGGGTGCGAAAAAATTCTCCAGAAAAATCGCCGAAATTTTCCATTTGAGACAACCCTAATACTCAATTTCTAACTCAAATCAATTTGCAAAAATTCTGTAAAAATCAAATAAAAGCATTGATTAAAGTGTAGCAACTTTTATAGAATTAAACCTTGGCTATGAGTGCTTTAGTTGAATAAACCATTCATAAGTTCCACTCATCACAATCTCCAAATCATCATTCACTAATTCAATGAGGACAGTTACCGATGCACGTTTACGTTTGGTTAGTTCAGCGATAAATTGATTACGCGTTTCTTCACTCACAATGGCGCGCGCACGGACTCTTCCAATGGCTGGTTTTTTAAATTTCACCTCCGATTTTCTCAGTACCGGTATCACTTGGGTTGCCAAATTAGGAAAAGAATTGATCATCCATTGTCCTGAGGCAAACTCCGCCAATGAAAATTGCGCAGCCGCCGCCACCGTTCCTAAATGATTGGTATACTTTTCATTATCAGACAATTCAAACAAGAATTCTGAATGACTCTCTGAAATATCGAGTAATTTGGCAAATGGAATGTCTTTTAAATTCATGACTTCGGAACAAAGTTAGATTAATTTGAATTATTTTGACACAATAAATTGACCTTTAAAAAACCCACCAGATTTACCCATAATTCTATAAAAATAAATTCCGTTTGTCAAACCACGAACGTCTATTTCTGACTTTAAACCATCCAATTCAACATTCATTTTTTCACTACCCATAGCATTAACAATTATCAACTTGAAAGTTTCATTATTGATATTTTTTTGTTTTTCAAATGAAAGAGTTTTTGTGCAAGGATTTGGATAAACACTGAACTCATTTTGATTATTTTTCGAATTTCGATATTCATTTATCCCCAATGAGGTTGCAATTTTATTTGATATGGCCATGCAGTGTAAATTCTTGCATGAAATAAACGTCCAACTGCTATCTGTACCAATTCTATTTGGAATTGTTGAATCATTTGTTACCCCAACTCCAAGTAAACCGTAGACATTTCGTCCAAAAGAATACAATTCACCGTTTGATGTTAGAGCCATGGAACTACTATATCCTGCTTCCACGGAAATCCAATTAGAACTTTTGCCAATTCGGGTAACTTTTAGAAGGTCAATTTTATTTCCTGTTCCAAGTTGACCATATTGATTTCTACCCCAACCATACATTTCTCCATTTGATTTAATTGCCAGAGCATGTTCCCATCCAGCGGAAATATTAATAAAATTAGAATCAGAAATCACTCTTTGAGGAGTATTGAAATTGATATAATTTCCTAATCCGAGAATTCCACACCGATTGTTTCCCCAAGAAAACAATTGACCTTTGGTATTGATTGCAATTGTATGTATTCTATTCGAACAAACTTTAAGCCAATTCGAATCTTTTCCCACACGCATTGGTTTATTTTGTACTAAGACAACCCCTATTCCGAGGGCACCGAGATTATTATCCCTTCCCCAAGAATAAAGTTCCCCCTTAGAATTAATTGCAAAAGAAATATCCTTTGCGGCGCAAGCATATATCCAATTTGATTGATCACCTATTCTCTTAGGATAAAAGACTTTATCAATAGAATCTGGTCCCAAACCCAGTGCAAAATACCGATTTAATCCCCAACCATATAATTCTCCTTTTTCATTGATACCAAGTGCATGAGAATAACCAGCCGACACAAACTTCCAATTTGTATCGGTGCCAATTTGTTTAAACGATTTATAATAATCACGAAGTGAATCACCACATGTTCCAAAAATATTGAGTCCACAACCAAAAAGTTCTCCTCTTTGATTAATTGCCAATGAGAAATCTAGACCACACGATACGAATTTAAAATTATTAGATATCCTCTGTGGAGTGAGTTTATTGATTGAGTCACCAGTACCTAATTGCCCATTTCGATTCCTTCCCCAAGAATATACGTTGTTTGTAACTTGAGCTGTTAAGCTAAATGCATTCAACAATGCAATGAAATAAATAATATTTTTTTTGATGGACATAAGACTGTATTTATATCCCTTTTGACAAAAAATAATTTAAATTCGTTGCTTTAAGATTCGTTTAATTAAATTTCGGAAATACAATATAAGGTGTTTGGTGTGATCATTACACTATAAAAGTAAATGAATAACCTTAACTCAAAGATTTTTTATTTAAATCTTTAGCCATGATTTTGAAAATTTATATTTCAATAAATAGAAACTACAGATATTCTAAGGCTTCCAATATACATTCGCTATTGTTATTATTGATTATTTCAGTTTCAATGACCTTCCTAATTGATAAATCCTGACGCTTGGCCAATCCTAATATCGCTTCCATTCTTGTATCAAAATGCCTGTCTGATACACGCTTCCATAAAGTTGAACGAATTTCTGGATTGTCTAAATCAATTTGACTTCCCAAACCGAAGGTTGCCCAATCTCTTACTGAAACACTTTTATCAGACGACAATTTCTGTAAAATTTCAATAGCATAATTATCTTCAATTCCCAGTAAAGCAAAAACCAAAGCAAATCTTATTTTGTAATTATTAGACTCTGAAAAATGCAATATTCTCCGAATATTTTGAGAAGTTAAATATATATTGTTGTGCCCAATCCCAATCAATAACAATTCAACTAATTCAATATCAGTCTCCTTATTTAATTGCTGAATAAATAAGTTAGCTATCTTTTTTCTATACTTTTTTAAAGGATTTCCAAATTGCGATAAAATTTCAATTGAATTTGTCCTTGTATGAATATCTGAATCATTTAACCTTTGAACGCAAATTTCAAAAAGCGCTTCATCGCCCGATAATCTCAATTTCCGAATATACTTGAATCTCGTTTTCTCCGTTTTGGCCTCCATTGCCTTTTTCTGCCAAATTTCAATACTCATTTCTTGACTCAATTTGATAAACTTTAATTCATCATCAATCCTTGTATATTGATTTTCGATAAACTATTTCTCCGTGATTGTTAGAAATACTGATTGAATACAGACCACTTGAAAGGCACTCTAAATTCACCAGTGTTTTTGACTGTAAAATCTTTGATTCTAACACCTTTCTACCGATATAATCAAAAATTGCAAATGAGAAATTATTGGAAAATGAATCCTTAAAATCAATGTTAACATTGCCTTTACTCGGATTTGGATAAACATCAACCAAAAGTTCAGATGGTTCAAAATATGTTTTAATTTCACGCTTCGCCAATTGAGGCCTTAATACAGTCAAACAGTAACGCATTAATGAAACTTGTTGTTTTGTAAAGGAATTTTTGCAAGCACCTGTATAATCCATGAAATTTTCAAGCATATCTGGATAGTCATTCAAAGGTTCGATACAAGTATTGATAGTAGTGTCGCAAGTGTAATTTTGACGTTCTATCCGAGGAGTATCATAAATAGAATCATCGTACTTACAACTCATTGAACTGTCCATAAACGGAGGTGGATCTCCGGAAACATGTCGTAAGCCCAAGTAATGTCCAATTTCATGAGTTAATGTACTTGAACGATTCCAAGTTGAATACACAGTCTTTCCAATCACAATTCCATCAATGAGGCTATCTGCATAATATTTTGGTGACCAATGAGGCGCATTTTTCGGTGGTGTTGCAAAACCAGAAATATAAGTTCTAAACGTTTCGGGGGAAGTTAAATTACAAACCCAAATATTTAAATATTTCTTGGGATTCCAAGGCGGGGTACCTTCAAATTCCTTAAACTTCATTTTATGCATGTCTCGGTATGGCTGATTCATTTCAGTACCGAAATAATTTAAACTATATCGAATGGTATAACCCTTGCTCGGCTGACCTTTTTCATTGGTGTCTGCCAATACAAATCGAATTCTTGCATTGCCGGCGCTACTAATAAATTTAGATCTTAGGTTTATTGTGTCTGAATTCAATCGCATAAAATCTGCATTGATTTCATTCATAATCTTAGGAATAAAAGCAATATCTAAAGGAGCATTGAAGGGATAAATCAAATGAAAAACTACCGGAATAACATATTCGGTATCCCGAAAAACCCTAAATCTTTTGTCTTGTTTCGGCTCACTCGATTCTAAAACTGCTTTTTGATACCAATTGATATATTCAGGGCTGAAAAAATCTCGTTTAAATCCACAATTCAAGGTATCTTGAGCCTTCAAGTTCTGAGATATCACTAAAAACATCAGTGTGAATATGTAAAACAGCTTCTTCAAAATATTGATTAACAAATATATTAAAATTTAAGATAATTCAAGAAATTTAAATTAAATTCCTTTGGTTGAAATTTGACTACTTTTTTTTATGTTACTAATTTATGATTACATTCGCATTGATAATTATTTTAATTAAATAATTTTACAAAAATGAAATTACCTAAAACCATAAAAACCATCCAATTTTTCTTTACTCTAACTTTAATATTATTTAGTTCTTGTGAGAAAACACCAACAACCGGAACAATAAAAATTCAATTTATAGGAACTCCATCTACTGATGTTGGACAAAAAGTTACAATTAGTTTTGCTATAGATCTTTACCATTTAAATCAAAGAATATTTGAAATGTCTAAAATTTCAAATAATCCACATCAAGAAATAACAATTTCTGATGCAAAGCCTCAAACATGGTATTATTTAATATCTAAAAGCACTCCAGGAATACCAATTGAATCACAAGGAACGGTAAGTATAGAAGCTGGCAAAACGGGAATTGTTTCCGTTAATTTCTAATTTAGAATTCTTGAATTGAATTTTAAAAAATAGAATACAAATGTCATTATCTTAAAAATTCGAGGTAATCACGCGATTTTCATATGGCATTATTAAAAAATCACAAAACACAAATGACCATGAAAAATAAAATGTTCTAAATGCTTAAAAAAGAGTTAAAGTTGCTTAATGAAACAATTAATTCAAAACTCCAAACGTATACAAAATCATGAATCTATATTACATTAACATTGGTCTCGATTATGACCATTATATAGAGAAAAATAATAAATTGAGATATGAATTTCAGCAATTTACAAGTTTTATATGTGACTATTTCTCCAAATCTATACGAAAACTCAAATTTAAAACAGACGGCACATTTAATATGATTGCTATCCAATTAAGCGAGAAAGATGTGAATAAATGTTCAATTATACTGGATAAAGTATTAAATGTGGAATTGCCATTTGATTTAGATCGTTATGAAAAAATTAAAGGGAGTTCAGATTTTTCGTATTATTTAGATGTGTTAGAAAAGGGTTTTCTTAAAGCTGCCGAATTTAAAGATATTCCATTAGAATATCTTTTATCTGAGATTGAGGAATTCAAGCAAGGAGGTTATAAAAACGAATGGATTCATAAGAAAAAAAGATTTAAAGATGAAGATTTAGAAGTTACTTTAAAGTGTTGTTATACTACGTATTATTCTCAATTATGGATATACATTGATCAAATTCACACTAAAAAAAACTTAGTTTACAGCGTGGTTTTACAAACAGAAGCTGGAGTGGGAATTCACGAGGGAATGTACAAAGATATTCTAGTCAATAGCAACGCTATAGTCATTACAGATAAATCTGATACTCCAAGAATAAAAATAAATAAAATTAAAGTTTTTGAGAATTTACTTGATTTTGAAATTTTAGGGGACAAAGAAATAGTAGAATTACTTTCATTCAATATTAAAAACAATAATTCATGAATCAACTGTCATTTGTTAATCGCGAGGATTTGATTGTTTTGTTTTGAAAAACATTCTCATATTCAATATGAAAATATCAATTATTTAAAAAGCCTTTCCAACTTTTGTAATAAACCCCGGCATCAGTGCCAACAATTATTTTATCGCCAACCTTTTCTATGGACTGTATTGATGCATTTAGATTGGTTAAGTCTTTTTCAATAATTTTGTGATTGTCTAAATCTAGGATAGCAATGTTACTGTATTTATATAAAACCAGTTTGCCACCAATGTTTTTAATATTTTGATTGCTTAAATCAAATCCATAACCCACATAATGCCATGTTATACCTTGGTCTCTAC
>JACCDM010680938.1_pt1 | contig 15430 bp, 15 predicted proteins | sample 7445851 | NCBI WGS metagenome assembly JACCDM01 (sample SAMN15323438, study PRJNA562643) | freshwater metagenome | isolation source: river surface water | place: USA:Blue River Watershed | collected 2017-08-16
ATAAAATACTCATCAATGATATAATCGAATTCATAATATATTCATCGGATTTGGTTAATAATGACACAGGTATCTGGACATCAGTATCAGATAACTGAACCACTCTTTTTAATACAGTTGAGGTTGTACCATTACTATCACCATTTTATTAACCAAGCATTTGACTAAATTTATATTTATATAATACTAATAATAATAATGCTATTGGTAATCTGATACCTAATTTAAATTTTGTATTAAACATATTATAAATAGATAATAAATATGGTACAAAATATAATAGTATAAAAAAATAAAATTGTTTAAGAGCAACACCTAATATTATAATAGATATCAATATTATCCAAATAATAATATTTAAAATATGATAAGGTGAATTAATAAAAATGTACATATTTGATATAAATAATAAAACTAATAAAACAGGTATTATTTTAACAACAACTAATAATCTATTTATCATTAAATCATCAATAGTATTAACATTTTTCCATCTTGGATAAGTTTTATTATCAACATAACCAAATGGTGGATTGGTAAATAAACCAATATTTTGAGAAAAAGCATATGGTTCTATTTCTGGTTTATCTCCTTTAAAAATAACTTGTTTTAATTTGTCCATATAATTAAATGCTCCACCTTCTATTCTAATAACTTTTTTTGGTATTGTAAATATTTCAATTGATGTACCATTAAAAGCACTATTACCTATAATTTCCAAATTACTGTCATCTTCAAATTTACATGTTTCTAAACTTTTAACTGAACTAAATGCTCTATCTCCTATCTTTGTAATACTTTTTGGTATATAAATACTTTCTATCATAGTTTCAATAAATGCTTCATTTTCTATAGATAATACAGAATAATCTATATTATTTCTAGTTACAGTTTCTTTAATAATAATATCTGTTTTTTTATTATCTTCACTTATACCTAATACTGCTAATAAGATTGTATTATCTGGATTAATAATTAATTTATATCTAATCCCATCATCAATAATAACATCACTCATATTATATTAATATATAATATTAATATAATATTATTCCTATAAATTTACAAATTTAAACAATATATATAATAAAAATAATATAATTAAAATAAATATAGTTATTATAATAAACATATAAACTACAGTATTTTTTTTATTAAGATTACAATCCTTATCATTAAATATAACTTTTATACTAGTTCTTTTATTTAATTCAATATTGTTAAATGGTATGTATTTAAAATTATCATTTATAAATATATTTTGGATTCTCTTAACATTGTCTATTTTATTTTCAAATTCTTCCTTCGCATTTATATTAACCAATTGATTTTTATTTAAATAATTTATTGTAATACAACTGATTGTACCCTTGTTTATTATACTATTACATAATAATCCATAATTATCATTATTTATTATAATATTTCCCTTAATATCTATATTTTGTAATACTCCACCATCTAATACACCTACTAAACCACCTATCATAATACTATTCAACACACCATCATAAGTATTGGTAATATAGTTATCACCTTTTATAATACAATTTAACACATTCTTTTTATTTATAAACGTAATTAACGATGCTTTATTTGATTTAATTTTAATATTTTCAAAAGAACATTTATTAATTGTTCCATTATTAATATTACATATAACACTGATACCATTATAATTATTATCAGGTATGACTTTTGAATTATCATTATCTATATCAAATTCTATATTACTAAAAGAACAATCAATAATAGTTCCTTCATTTATACCATCTATAATAAAACTATATTTATTTTCATTAAATGGAAATATTTTTTTCATATTTTTAAAGCTACAATTAATAATAATTCCTTTATTATTACTAGAAAAAAATCCAGATAAATTATCAAATATTAAATTATCAACAATACTATCCTTATCAATACTATTAAATAATGATTTATATTTTTGTCCAGTTTTTTTAACAACTAAATTTTTAAATTTTTTACCATTACCATTTATTATTGTATTTATTAAATTAATCTCAGATGGGAAATTAGTATCTGTTATCGTATCTGATGTATAATTAAATTCAAAATCATCATTTATATTTATAATCTTATTATTAATTTCAACACTATTATAAGAATAACCATTTAATGTATAAGATTTTATAATAAATAAATTAATTAAATCTTGTTCATTATTAATTTCAATTATATCTCTATTAGCCATATAATTTTATATAGATTTTAATTGAATATTTATTAATTTTCAATTAAAATATGTTAATTATCCGAATACATTTTCTGTACAATATTCTAAATACAAAAATCCATCTGTATTTTTATAATTATTATAAATTTCTACAATCGATTGAGAACCAGATAACATAATATTTTTATCTGATACCATAATATAAATAGATGTAGTTGAATTAATGTTTGTATTGTTTTTTAATAAAGTAAGAATATTAGAGACTGTCATATTATGAGCTATTAAAAGTTTTGTTTTATTATTTTTAGGTAAGTATTTATCTTTTTTACTCTTTTCTAAAATAACTGGTATTTTATCTGGATATTTAGTTAATAAAACGCTTGATTTTTTTTTTCTATCTTCGAAAGAAAGACTTTCAATATATTTTATATCTTGAATATTATTAGACTTGTTGTCGTTAATACTCATTATATTAATCAAGATTTTTAATTTAGATTTAATTTTATAATAAATTTATTTTTTCTCTAAAATTCTTGAAATATCAGATACTGAAGAAACAAAATATTTGGGCATAGGATAATTAATTAAATCATCAATAACATCCATTCTTTTAATATTTTTAATTGTTTCACAACTATCGTCAAAAATTTGTTCATCTAATCCCATTCTACTAGATGAGTCAATAATATTCATAGTATCAACTTTGGCATTTAATCCTTCGATAATATTGAAATGGGATTCACCAACTTTAATACATTTTCCAGCTGGAACTTTTAATTTAGTCATCATTTTATATAACATAAATGGTTCAGGTTTTCCTAAGATAACATCATTATTACATACAACTGTATCATATACTATATTATTTGCTTTTAAAGATTTATCAATAACAGCAAAAACATTTCTATTATAAAAAGTAGTAATACCAATTTTGTAACCTAAATTTTTTAATAAATTGGTAGTTTTAGATGCTCCATTAATAGGAGTATTAAATTCTTCAGAATTATTTAATATAACTAATTGATTTTGATAATCAGTATAAATATCTTCAAACTTATTCGAACAATTATTGTAATTACAGAATGCTTTTATTTGATTATCATGATTACTACCAATAATATTTCTAATATGTTTTTCAGGGATATGAATACCATGATTATTGAAAGCGCGGTTAATTGCTATAACAGGAACATGAACACCAAAATCAACTAATACTCCTGACAAATCAAAAATTATTGCAGAGTATTTATTTAGCGATTGTTTGTTAAATCGAATTGAGCCTTTTAATGCCATTAATATAATATTATTTAATCAAATATAAATTTAAATCAATTTTTATTTTATAAAATAATTTTCTAAAATTTTTTTATAAATATATATAGTAAATATTAATTAGATGGTATTTTGTACCCTAATAAATATATCACTTGACATATCAGCAAATATATCATGGTGGGTTTTAAAAAATACTCTTTATGGAACCTATTATCTGTTCACCTTCATAAAACCTCCAAAACCAACAAAAGAAGAATTAGAATTATTAGAATTACGTAATGAAATTAGTCAATTAAATAGACAGTTACATATAATTAATGGTATTCATAATAATCCAAATATAATTACTAGAAATCAAATAACGTTAAATAATGATAATGATAATATAGCATTATTGGATGAAGATTTTATTTTTATAAATAATGAAATTAGAGAAACTAATCTAAATACAATTGGTTCTTAATTTACCGTAATGATAACCAAAGGTTTAATGATTATAATCTCAACCTTTGGTTATCATTATGGTATTCTAATTACAATAAAATAAAAATAATAAATACAATAATAATATAATTATAAATAAATAACCTATACAAAAAACAGTTTGTTTAGCATAACATCCATATATAAACCATATTATTGCTATTATTATGGATGTTAAAATTGTTATATCATTTATTCCAGTTATTTTTTTATCAAAATGACTTTTACCTACTATAATAATTGTATTCAATAAAGTCAACATTACCGCTATAAAACTTAACAAAAATGTTATTTCCATTATAATATATTATATTTCAAAAAAAATGAAATATAATATTTTAATATTTATTTTATATTATTTAATGAACAAAATATATACCTTTTGGCAAAATAATCCTAATTTGTGGTTTAATTCAACTAATGATGATGATAAATATATTAGTGAAAATTTTATGGGTTATTTAGAGACTGATATTAATATAAATAATGAAAAAGATTGGACATCTTATTGTATTTATTATGATCAATTAATTAAACATTTTAATAGATATTATAATATAACAATAACAGCTCCAGATAATTTTGTTATAAACTGTTATACTAAATATAAAGAATATAAAACATATTTAAATGATTTTGAATTTATGTTCTGTCTGATGCCTATCCGTCATACTCATCAATTAATTCATGTTAAATTTGTATTAAATGAAACATGGAAAAGATTATCTAATGATAAAACCAATCAATTTATAAAGAAATTTTTGATTGCAACTTATGAAAGATACATTAAGTGCACCAAAGAACATAATATAATTACATATATTAATTCTAACATTATATTCAATAATCCTGAAATATTAGATAAAATGTGTCCAACAATTAATAAAGCTAACTTTATTAATGATAATGATCCATTTTATTTGAATATGAAACAATTCATTATAAATAATAATCTAACTAATGAAAATATTATGGTTAGTATTAGTGGCGGTGTTGATAGTATGGTTTGTAGTTATCTATTAAAACAATTAACATTTGATTTTGTTAATCTTAGAATTGGGTGTATTCATATTGATTATTATAATCGCGTAGAATGCGAACAAGAAGAAGAATTATTAATTTGGTGGTGTAATAGCATTCTTGATATGCCACTTTATATTAGAAGAATTGATGAAATTAATCGTCCAAAATGTATGGAATATGAACTGAGAGATTTATATGAAAGCTATACTAAAAATGTTCGATTTAATAGTTATATAAACTTGTCTGAATATATTATTTTGGGACATAATAAAGATGATACTATTGAAAATATTTTTACTAATACTGCTAGTCAATCTCATTATGAAAATTTACTTGGAATGACACCAATATCTAACCAATCTTATAAAGATAAAAATATATGTTTCCTCAGACCATTGATTAATATTCCTAAATCAGAAATTTATCAATATGCAATAGAACATAACATTCCATTTTTGTATGATAGTACTCCAAAATGGAGTCAACGTGGTAAAATTAGAGATATAGTTAAACCAGCATTAAATGATTGGAACCCATTAATTTTCGATGGTTTAATTAATCTATCTGAAAAAATGACAGAGATGACTTTATTATTAGATAAATTAATTTCAAAAGATATTATTAATTATAATAATATAAATGATGTTCCACTTAATAATATTTATTGGACTACTGTTTTAAAGAAAAATAATATATATGTTACTCAAAAAACATTAATAAATATAATTGATAGAATTAAACATTATCAATTATATCCTCATAAACTAAAGGAACTGCAAAAAATTCAATTATGTAAGAACACACAGTTAACATTAAAACAAAAAGATAAATTGATTATTAATTTAGTTGTTAATTAATATATTGAATTGGAATTAAAAATGGAACAAAATTAAAAACTTGAATTAATGGAGGAACTGATGTTTTGATTGGAGTTGGCATTGGAGGCATTTCAGGCTTAGGTAATGCAATCGGTTGAGTTTGATGTATTGGTGTGTAATTTTTTTTATTATAATTTTGTTGATAAATTTTTCTTTTATTCTGTTTATCTACTAAATCATCAATATATTCTTTTTTATATCCAGCTTCCAATAATTCATCTGTTGTATGTTTACCAACTAAATGAGATTTAATTGGACCAGAATAATAGGATTTAAAATCGCACAAATTACAATAATATCTATAATTAGTAGTCCCTTCCTCTAGACGTTTTTTAATATTATAATATGATTTTTTTTTAATATTCTCACGGCGTGTATGGTAATATTCAGCTAATTGAAATTCTTCTCCATTTATTTTTTGTTTATAATTATATAGATGTGAATAATACTCACTAGTAACATTAAAAGTTTTATTACAAAAGCGACATACATAAAGTGGCATAAAATTTATTACTAGTATTATTTTATATATTTTTCAATTTTTATGTGTTATATTATATGTTTCAATATTTATCAAATATTTTTTTGGATGTTTATTATGGTTATGTTGAAATTAAATGCATTAATTGCGGAACAAAATTTAAATTATCTAGAAATAATATAAATTTATTATTAGATATATCAACAAATTATAGTTGCAATATAGGATGTGCTCTTAATTATATGAATAAAATAAAAAACTGATATCATTCAGTAATAGTAAAAAGACGCCGGGCCAACGGAATTACATCATTTGTATTGATAGTTTTCTGTTGAATTTCAACAACATTCTTTTTAGTAATAATATACTCATTATCCAAATCAATGTTGCTAATAATACTATCCAAAATAATATACTTAAATCGCATAATTTCGGTTGTTTCAAACTCATCATCGTAATATCCAATCAACTTCTTTGGATGCATAATTTTGATATTATTGTAATGAATAAAATTCAGATAATTATTCCTAATCATAGTGATATTAATATTAAACCCATCTTCAGTTGTATAAATAGTTGTAGTTCGTGGTTCACTAATACGACGATAGCCGTTAATATAATTCGATGTAATAGGAGTGTTTGCAATGTAAAAAATATCAAGATTGTTAACATCAAATTGAACTTCAATTGAAAATAGTTCACACAGCAATTTAACACCATACCCACCTCCAATTACAAAAGGAATATTATTACTATTAAAATACTTAGAAAAGTTATTAATGATATCAATAATTGTATCCATTATATATATATTAGTAGTATTATTAATTATTTTTTTCAATTTTTCCCATAATTAGAAAGTTAATCCACTCTATTAAATATGTGCATAAATTTTTATTCATTAATGGTTTCATTCACACTTGATATCTTCATTTCTAAATATTTTCCTTTATATTTATAATACTTTCTTTTAAGCTTATGAATAGTATCAATGCTAATATTACTATTAATATTACTATTAATATCAGTCGCATCCTCAGATATAGTAACTGATATAACTTCTTCATTAACTATATCACGAGCCAAATATCCTAAATTAATATTGACATTTTTAAAAATATCTTTGAATTTAATATTAATTCTATCATTAAATAAAACTAATTTATTATCTATTTTTAAAATACATAATAATTTTTTATAATTTTCATCATCCATAGTTTGATTTTTAATTTTAGAATAATTATATAATATTTTTGCCAATTTTTTATAATCACTTACATCTAAAGTTATCATATTATTAAAAATTTTTGGTATTAATTCTTTGAAATTAAATATCCATTTATAAAAATCTTCTTCTTTTTTCAAATAATTAAACATTTGTAATGGGTCAAGTATTATTTTTTTTAATCTATTATCCATATTATTTGTATAATATTTATTTAATTTACCATCAATTATAATTAAATCGTGACAAGAAGATTTATTTGATATTAAATGTTTAAATGATGTGAACTGTTTTGAAATACTTTTCCATGATAAATTTGTTAATATTTGAATAAGAATTATATTATTTATAAATTTTTGTCTAATATTTGTTAAAAATTTAACATCATTCAATAATACATGATTATTAAATAATAATGATTTCATAATTTGATATATTAATTGTTCATTATAAATCCTAGAATTAAATATAATAGATAAATCATCATTAATTAAAGATTTGTATATTTTTAATACATACAAAAATATAGATTTCAATTTATGGTTAATATATTGGATATTATCTTCTTTTTTTATCAATAAATATAATATTTTCATAAAGTTACAATTTAATGTTCTTTTATCAAAATTAATAGGAAAAATATTTGTTTCAAGTATTTTATTTATTATTAATTTATGATCAATATTATTATTATTATTATCAATAATATTTTTGAATTTGTCAAATGATAATTCATGCAAATTAGTAAAAATATTATTTGCTACTTCTAATTCAATATAATTTTCATTATAAAATATAAGACTATTAGCTATTATAATGACATTTTGTTTTTTCTTATATAAAACTCTACATGATATATCAAATAATTTTTCAAAATGATTAATAATTAATGTATTTAATAAATTTTTAACATTAATTAATTTATTATATTTATTTGGATACGGTTTAATATTATGTTTTTTAAAATTAATTATATTTGTATCAATCCCTTCAGATTTCATATAAATTTTAATTATCTTATTGTTGTTTTCATAAAAATAATATCTTTTCTTTTTTATTAAATTAGGATTATTCATAAATTCTAAATGTTCTTCAATACTTAATGTATTCCCATAAAAATTTATTTTTATTTGTTTTATTAAATTAATTATCTGAAGTATTCTACTCGTATCAGCTATATTTGATGTATTACCATCAGAAATAGTAGCTAAACAAAAATTTAGATATCTACATACTCTGTAATAAACTTTATTAATTTGTTCATCGCATGTTTCATTATTACTATGTAACTTTAATAAATTAATTAAATTCATCAAATTCATATTTTTATACAAAATATATTTTTTATTATTAATTCTATTAACTTCATTTATCATTATATTTAAAAAATCAAAATCATTATTACTTGATAATACTTTGAATATATAAAACTGGTCACATATTAATTCATTTTTAACAATTAAAAATGTTAAAGGGAATGAAACTGGTATTGTAGTAATACCATATGAAAAATTACATAAAACTATATTATGTATTTTTGTACTATCAATTGTATTAATAGTTAAACTGTCATTATTGATATCTACACTAAATGGAACATTTGCACTCTTATTATACACCTCAACAGGCAAAAATATATACATTATTAATAATAAAAATAAAAATGACTTTAAATTAAAAAAATATATACTATTTTATATAATGGAAGAAAAATATTTATGTTTTTTTTATTTAATAATAATATTAGTATTACTTTTTTTAATAATTAATAAATACAATAAATCAGAAAATTTTGAATATTCTTATGATTTCAAACAATATATTCCTAGAACAAATATAACATATGACATTAATGACAATACTGGTTATTATTATGAATATTTATCCAGAAGAGATAATACTCTAAAACTAGTTTATTTTGATAAATATGGTACTATATTACGAAATAATCCTGCTTTTATACAATCTACAATTGAAGGAAGAATAATTTTAAGAACAGAAGGTAACCTTTATAATAATGATAATATAATCTATAATATATTAGAAGTAGGAGATGATGTTTTTTCTAATATGGCATTTGAAAACAGTAGTTCATGGAGATATAGAGATTCATTCAAGTTAAGTATTACTGGTAGTAAACTAAAACGTATAGGAAATAATACATTTAAAAATACAAAATTAGAAGATTTATATTTAAATGATAGTGTTGAAAGTATTGGCAATAATGCATTTGAAAATACTAATATGACTAAACTATATATAGGACCATCAAGTGAATTAAACACAATTGGCAATAATGCATTTAATGGAACTAGAATTAAATATTTAAATATACCTAAGAAAATAACTAATATAGGTACCAATATAGTAGGTCCTCAAATATTATTAGTAAACTTTGAAGGAAGTAAACCATCTAATTTATCTAATAAAACATTTAATACTGGTAATAATAAAATAATTGCATTATATAACGATAATAATTCAACTTGGAAAAATACTAATATATCCAATTTAATTTTAATAAAAAGATCTGACTATAATAAATATTTAAATATACTCAAATTTACACCTGAAACTACTCCTGGTTCTAATTCAGTAACTATAACAGGTCGCACAGATCCAATTGAACCAGCTACTCCTCCCAAGTCTGGATTTGCGAAATTCGCATATGAGTTATCACATAGTATTAAAATATATGATATTATAGATTATAATTACAATGGTTATGAAGTAAAAATAATAGGAGAAAGTGCATTTTATAATAGTTCATATATTAATATTGAATTACCAAAATCTATTGAGAGAATTTATAATTATGCTTTTGCTAAATCAAATTTAATAGTAATAACATTTAATACTCCTAGTAATTTAACTACAATAGGTCAGTTTGCATTCGCGCAGTCAATGTTAAAAAAAATAAAAATACCAGATAGCGTGACTGAAATATTAAAAGGTGCATTTAATTCATCTACTTTAATGGAAGTTACTATAAATAAAACTAGTCAATTAAAAACTATAGAAGATGATGTATTTTCTAATACTAAAATAACTAGTTTAGAACTACCAGAAACAGTAAGAACATTTGGTATAATAAGAAATATTCCATCATTAAAACAAATTATATTTAATGGTCCTAAACCAAGCATGCCTTTAAATGTAGTATTAAATTTAGGAGTTGGTGTTAAAATTATTTATAAGGCTGCATTTGATAGTTCATGGAGAGGTACATCAATACCAAATGCAATAATAATAAAACAATAATTATTTTTGAGTTAATGCAACTAATTTATAAACGAGTACTTTATATTTATCTGGTTCATCTTTCCACATTTTAGAATATTCTATATTTGCTGGTGATTCAAAATTAGGTTCTGATAACATACTGATAATACTCATCATGATACTATCAACACCATGACTAGGGTTCCATCGTTCATAATCTTTTTCATAATTATATACATCTCTTCCTTGATGCAAAATGGAAATACATACTTCTCCTGTACGATGAATATTTGGATGAATAATATTATTGAATTTAACTTTAGGTGGTTCAATTGGATAATTTTGTGGAAACATTATTTGTCCATCAAACATACCACCTTCATAATGGGTTTCTGATGGACCAATCAAGATAAAATCCCAAATCAAAAAATTATTTTCTTGAGGTTTAATACTATAAAAATAATTTGGTTCTTTATTGATTTGTTTTAGTTCTGATGCTAAACGTTTGAATGCCATTAATAATGATTATTTATATTAATAAAATAATTAATCAATTTTTATTTTAGATGTCTATTTATGTGTTCCTAATAATCTATCCATAAATATATCTATTCCAAAATTGTATTTAAAATAGCCTTTAGCATTATGATGATAATCATGGAATTCTGAAAAGTTTTTCGTATTAGAATGAGCTACGCACATACCATTAAATACGGAAAATGTAAGCCATAAATGTGAATTAATACTATTTGCACCTAATAAAACTAATGGTCCAAATATTGGAATAACTATAGCGCAATAAAATTCAACTGGAGACATATAAAATGAACCAATTCCTACTGGACTAGTTAATTCGTGATGTCTCTTATGAAAATAAAATAAATATTTATTATGTAATAATCTATGAACTGTATAAAACATTATATCAACCAATAATGGCATAGCTAAATATTTACCATACAATGGTAAACCACTTAATAAATGATAATTTGGATTTTGTAATAATTTATCAAATAAATAAATAGCAGGTATTGATAATAAAAATACATTAAGAAACACATTTGATATTATTTTATTATAAATTTTATCTAATTCCAAATGAGATTTCTGTTTGATTTTATTATCATATCCATTTTTATTATAATCATTATTCATCGTATATATTCCAAAAATTAAAAAAGATGTTATTAAATTTAGATAATAATATATCATTATAATATTATCTAAATTAATTACCAATAAATTCAACTAATTCATCTAATTTTTAAGGCGAATATTTTGCAGTATATTAATTATCAATTGTATCAAAGAATTGATTATATTTATTCATTAATTTATTATTTAAACTATAAATACAATATTCATTTTTATTTATTTGTTTCCTTTGTACTAAAAATAAATCAATATCAAATAAATTCTTTATCACAGTTATAAATAATAGATAAATATTATAATATTCAAAATTATCATATTTATTTGTTCTAATTTCTAATATTCTTTTAACATAATCTAAATTATCATTAATCCATGTATTCTCAATGATGGTCGATGTATTTTTACTTATTATATCCTTATTTAATTCATTAAAATTATTAATATTTAATGATTCCATTAATTTTTTACAAATATTTATTTTTTTAATTTGACTATTATACATTTTATCTTCAGGGTAATCATTTGATAAATATATATATAAATTAAATGCTTTTAATAATTTTTTTTCATCATTAAAAATATTATTCTCAAATTCATTTAGATTATTTCTATTTAAATTTAAAAAATCTTTGATATTAACAATTAATTCTTCTTTTTTATATAATAATGCTTGTTTCCAATCAAATTTTTTAATATCTCTTTTAGTATTATTTCTAATATTAACACAATCAAAATTATTTATATAAAATATTTCTCTTTCTAATAATTCATCATCAGTTGTATTTTCTAATTTTTCAACTAAATCAATTTTAATATAATCAACTCCATATTCATCAAATATTTTAAATGATGCACAATTATTAGAAGAGCCAATTTTATATAATCTATATTGCTTAATATGAGAACTTAATCTGCAATAAATATTATTTTTTGTTAATCCATAATAATTTAATTTGTTATCTGGTGAATAAATTTTATAAATGTAGCCATTCATTATATATTATTTATAAATATTTTTTAAATAATATAGGGGTCCATTAATAATTAATCAATAAATTCATCATAATTTAATCCGGTGAAATTTGCCAATAGGATAATTCTCATAATATATTAAGACGCATTTTTCATCCTCTTAAAGCTAACTATATTAATCAATAAATTATACCAAATCATCTATGTTTTTTAAAGTTCATATTTGCCGGAAAGCATTCTTCAAGTTATATATAATGTCGCAAAAAAGAACCAATAAAAGACACCTATTTTAGTCAATAAATTCTATAATTTCATCTAATTTTTTTATAATAGATTTATGTTGATTTAATATATTTATATTCATTTCATAATAATTATATTTAATATTCTTAATTTTTATAAATTTACTAATAAATAAATCCCCATCAAATAAATTCTTCAAAATGGTTATCAATAAAATATAAATATTATAATAAGTAAAAGTATCATACTTCTTGGTTCGAATTTCAAAAGTCTTTTTAATAATACTAATATTTTCATCCAACCATTTATTTTCAATTGTTTGACCAAAATTTTTAGTTAATTCTTTGGTCATATTAGATAATTCATTTATATTTAAAACCTTCAAAAGTTCCTTGCAGATTTTTATTTTAGTATATTTATTTTTAATTGTTTCAATATATAAATTGGTAATAATTGATTTACATATTCTATCATCAATATCACTAGCCATAAATATTCGTAAATTAAAATGTTTTTCCAAAAATTTATCATCACTCGTTAGCCTTTTTTCAAAGTCATTCATTTTAGCTTTATTAAAATTTAATAATGATACAATTCTATCTCGTATTTCTAATTTAGTTTTTAATTTAACATCTAAACTTGTTCCCTTAATATCATTATTATATTCAATAGTATATCCTTTATTTTTCATTAAATCAATTAAATATTCTTTAATATTGGTTTTCAACATAGCATCCATAAATTTATAATTGTAATACATAATACGATATGCTTTATCATCAATATCAATATAATTTTCATAATTAGGTAACACTGCTCCAAAATTCTTTTCATATAATTCTGTTTCTTTAATAACATCTTCAACAGATTTATATTTCAAATGGAATTCTTTTTGCATACAATATACATGAACTTTATTTTGTTTTCTTGGTCTGCTTATCATTTGATATATATTTAGTGGATTTAAATGATTTTTATAAACAAAACAAAAAACATCAACTGTCTGTTCGCTAAAATCAATACCATAAATAATACTTGGTGAATAAAATACAAATTTATTAATCCATGTACTTGTATCAATCAATCCATAATTTTGTTTTGATGAATATATTAACCATTCTTTTTTATCTCCAAATTTTGATAAATAATTAATAATATTTGTCATTTGAGTTAAACTGTCAAAACATGCAACAAAATAATGGTTATCTTTAATATATTGTTCCATTAAATCTATCATTATTTGAGGACATTCATAATAAATAGCAGTTATGTCATTTTTATTCATTATTGTATTGTAATAAATAACATATTCTCTATTATCAATTTCTTGTAAAAATTTAATATTCCAATCACTTAAATCAGCATCTAATCCAATAACATAATCAACACTTTTAATTATTTCTATTAAATATGAATAAACATCTTTTCTTTTTTTATCTAATGTTGGCGATCTAAGATGGCTTAATAATGAATTTATTTCATCCATAATAAGAACTCCATTCTTGAATAATTTATAATTACATCTTGTTAAACTTTCTAATTGAATTACAAGCCTGTTTTCTTTCTTAAAATCTCCAATAACTTTATAAAATTCTAAATCTAAATCTTTCATGTGTTCTCCTGCTAGATTTACACGAGATGTTATTGATATAATATTATTTTTATTAATTTTATCAATTAATAATTTTAATGTTGTTGTTTTACCTGTACCTGTAGGTGATTTAAGAAAGATAAATTTATGTTTCAATAATTCATCTACATTCTTAATATTTATATATTGTTCTTCAACAGTTATTATATTACTATGATTAGTTGGATTAAATATAAATGATTGATAATCATAAAATGGTAATATATAATAATTTATATCTGCTAATTTAAATAAATAATTAATATCATTCATTGGTTCTAAATCCAGAAAAATCTTTTTATTTTTTGATTTATTATATTTTGATGAAGTCTTGGAAAAGTTTTCATATAACTCATATACTTTGTTTTTATCATCTATACCTAAATATAAATCTTTTAAACAAAAAACAATTGATAACCATTTAATATATTCAGAAGATAATTCTTTTAATTTATCTAATGATTTTTCTACTTTATTAAAATCAACATTAATATATTTATAATTTCTTTCTATTAATACGCAAAGCGTTTTTCTATTAGATGGTTTAACATTAATATCTTTTATTTTATATTCTAATGGTGGTTTATTAACATAACAAATACATGTATCTAAAAATAATAAATAATCATCATATGGTTTATAATAA
>JACCDM011043796.1_pt1 | contig 15428 bp, 14 predicted proteins | sample 7445851 | NCBI WGS metagenome assembly JACCDM01 (sample SAMN15323438, study PRJNA562643) | freshwater metagenome | isolation source: river surface water | place: USA:Blue River Watershed | collected 2017-08-16
ACTGAGTGATTTGGCCACCGCCTACGAATCGAATTTTGCGAAGAAGGAAAAGAACCCGTCGCACACCTTCACCATCCAGTACCGTTCCCGCAAGCAGCAGCAGGCCATCACCATCCCACACAACGCCATCAAAGCCATCACCTCCGGAGAGCAACCATCGGTTTCCATGTACCCGACCTACCTGAAGAACCGCGTTCGCATCGCCATCAGGAGGCGGGACATGGCCGCTGGCGCGGTTCCAGAGTTCAAGTACACGTGCAAACTCACTCTGGACAAGTTAGGCCGATTCTACCTGTGCGTTCCATGTCATGTATCCGCTTGCGAGAACCAAGCAAGCAGTGTCAATGACAACAAGAACGCATGGGCAGCGATCGACCCCGGCGTCAGGGTGTTCGCTACCGTTTTCTCACCCACGGTTGGGACTGCCTACAGGTTGGCGGATGGAGACATGGGCCGCATCACACGTCTGTGTCAGCACCTCGACCGCCTGTGGACGCTGCGCCAAAAGCGAAGCGTTCGCAAGGCGAGGGCGCGTCTGCAGAATCGCATCAGCCATCTGGTGGATGAAGTGCACTGGAAAGTCATCGACTTTCTGTGCAACAACTTCCAGAACATCCTGATTCCTCCGTTCGAGGTGTCAGGGATGGTGAAGCGCGGCGGACGGCGCATCACGAAGAAGTGCGTGCGGGCGATGCTGACATGGCGTCACTACACGTTCCGTCGTCGCTTGATGGACAAAGCCGTTGAGCGCGGTGTGTCGGTGTACGTGATGGGCGAAGAGTACACCACGAAGACGTGCACGAACTGTTTCCACCAGCACAATACGATTGGAGGAAGCAAGATGTTCAAGTGCCGTCAGTGTGGCGTCAAGGTGGACCGCGACCTGGTAGGCAGTCGTAACATCTGGTTGAAGAACATGCAATCAAGCGCTACGGTTCCGTGAACCGTGGCTTTGCCTCGCTTCAGCCTGGAATATTCTCACTTGTGAGAATGTTCTTGCACACATTCCGACAAGTGTTAGCACACGTTGACACGCGTTGGGATTAATGGAGCGGTGCCTCTCTCGACCGGGCTGTCCCAAAAAGTTTGGTGCCAGCTATAAAACCTCTGTTGTCCCAGCCGCGCCGCGCAGCCATGGCACTCCCTGCATGCCCCGATGAGTTGGTGGCTGAAATCTTCGACCGCTGCGATGCCAACACGAAGGCGCTCGCGCTGCGCAGGCTTTCGAAGGCGCACAGGCAGCGCTACCACGGCTGCGTGGTCGTGCGCGGCCCCGAGCCGCCGTCGCCGCAGCTGTTCGAGCGATGGATGAAATCCGCGGACAGCCTCTCATACGCGAAGCTGCGCGCAGCCTGCGGGACCGTCGTCGCGCGGTACCCGCGGTGGATGCTCCAGATGATGATCGAGTGCAGCAGCGGCGAACGCGTTCGCTGTAGTGTTCTCTGCGCTGCGGCAGGGGCTGGACGATTGGAGTGCGTCAAGTGGGCACGAGCCAACGGCTGCCCTTGGGACGAGGATACGTGCGAGGCGGCCTCCCGGAACGGACACCTGGAGGTGCTGCAGTGGTTGCGCGCCAACGGATGCCCTTGGGACGAGCGGACGTGCGTGGCGGCCGCCAGGAACGGGCACTTGGAGGTGCTTGTTTGGGCGCGTGACGAAGGTTGCCCTTGGGACGAGCGGACGTGCGAGGCGGCCGCCGAGGGAGGGCACCTGGAGGTGCTGGAGTGGGCGCGAGACTACGCCTGCAGTTGGGACGAGCGGACGTGCGGGGCGGCCGCCAGGAACGGGCACTTGGAGGTGCTTCAGTGGGCGCGTGACGAAGGCTGCCCTTGGGACGAGCGGACGTGCGAGGCGGCCGCCGAGGGAGGCCGCTTGGAGGTACTGAAGTGGGCGCGGGCAAACGGCTGCCCCTGGGACGAGGATACGTGCGAGGCGGCCGCCCTGAACGGCCACCTGGAGGTGCTGAAGTGGGCACGGGGCGAGGGCTGTCCATTGGACTTGTTGACGTGCTGGGCGGCCGCCCGAAACGGCAACCTGGAGATGCTGCAGTGGGCGCGGGCTGAAGGCTGCCCCTGGGACGAGCGGACGTGCAGCACGTCCGCCTGGAACGGCCACTTGGAGGTGTTGAAGTGGGCGCGGGCCAACGGCTGCCCTTGGGACGAGTGGACGTGCCGGGCGGCCGCCGAGACCGGCCACCTGGAGGTGCTGAAGTGGGCGCGGGCAAACGGCTGCCCCTGGGACGAGTCGACGTGCCGGGGGGGCGCCCTCGGCGGCCACCTGGAGGTGCTGCAGTGGGCGCGGGCAAACGGCTGCCCCTGGGACGAGCGGACATGCTGGGGGGGCGCCCGGAACGGCCACCTGGAGGTGCTGAAGTGGGCGCGAGCCAACGGCTGCCCCTGGGACGAGCGGACGTGCTGGGCGGCCGCCGAGAGAGGGGACCTGGAGGTGCTGAAGTGGGCGCGAGCCAACGGATGTCCTTGGGACGAGCGGACGTGTCAGGCGGCCGCCATCGGCGGCCATCTGGGGGTACTGCAGTGGGCGCGGGCCGAAGGCTGTCCTACGCGTGCCGAATGATGCCATTCGTTCCATGCATGAAACGACCGTCACGTCAACTGCACTTCCTCACACCGGCGCGCCCGGCAGCCGCCACTGCTCCTTCTCCATGGCCTTACCGCCGTCGGCATCGCCAGTCGCCGCTGTGGCCGCGCAGACGGGCGCGCGCGCCATGGGCACCGCCCAAGCGAACTGCGGCAGCATGGCGCCTTTGTCGTCGGCGTTGACGTACAGCGACCCAGCTGCGCTCGGCGGCTTGTTGCCGTCGCAGGACTCCCCGCCTGCTGCCGCCGCGCCTTCTCCCTCTCCTCCCGCGTCCTCGGCGCCGTCTCCCCCTGCCTCCCCCCCTCCGCCGTCTACGTTGGCAGCATCATCCCCCGCGCGGTCCTCCATCAGCTCCGCCAGGCCGCCCACGTACCGCGCGAAGCGGTCGTCGTCGAAGCGCATCTCGCGGTACCTTTCCTTGAGATACGCCTCCGTTTCGTAAGAGGGATACACGCCGAACACGCCGCGGTAGGTCTGCTGCACGAGGAGGCCGATTTCGCGGTCGGTCTTGCGCGCCAGCAGGTCCCCCTCCACCAGGTTGGTCTGCAGCTTGGAAGCGTGGTAGTATTCGGTGCTCTTGTGCAGTCGCTGCGCCAGGTCTTCCTCGCTGAAAGGCTTGTTTCCCGCGTACAGCTTCGCCAGCGCGTCCAGCTCCTCCTCGGTCGGCATGCGGTCCAGCTCCTTCAGGAACACCTTGGAGATGCGGGCGGGCAGGGCCTCTGCGTCGACAGCCCGTTGCGATTCCTCGAAGCCCTCCCTGCGCAGCCGGGCGGCCCAGTACAGGACGCCGCCGAGGGCCACGACGAGCAACGCGCAGACGGCCACGAGCTGCAGGAAGCAGGAGGACATGGCGATGATACAGTAACGCCTGTTTTTTCAAAAGACGCGCACGGTCACGCAGCGCTGGACCTCGCCGTCGGCGGCCCGGCGCATGGGGTTCTGGCTCGCCAGCTCCGCTCCGGCGTCCGCGAAGAAGGCGCGGTAGTGCTGCGTGTGGTAGGCGCCCGCGTACACCACGACGTCCCCGGGCGCCGCCAGGGCGTGGATGATGACGTAGGTGTCCATCACCATGGCCTGCGCCGTCTCCACCCACGCGCTCAGGTCCTCCTCGGCCTTGCCCGCCCGCAGGAGCTCGGATATCATGCGGTCGTGGAAGGCGGCCACGCGCCGGCGGTCGGCCTGCGCAGGCAGCAGCTCGAGGTAGACACGCCGCACCTCGTGCGGGCCGCGGTGCCGGCGCAGAAAGTGCTTCCAGAGGGGGCCGCCCTCGAACAGGGGCTTGATGGCGCCGATGAAATCGTCGTCCAGCAAGTAGGCCGAAAGCCAGCGTCGCACTTGCGCGTCCGACAGCCGCGCGCGCTCCCGCTCCACCGCGTCGCGGGGCTCCTCGGCGAGCGCGGCCGTCCACGCGTGCACGTTGGGCTCGCTGCGGATGTCGCCGCACACTATCCGCGGGTCCGAGGACGGCCCCTGCGCCCGGTACAGCCGGCTGAGCATGCCCGTGACGGGGCCCGACGCCCCGAACAGCCGGTACAGCACCGTGCGCAGCCGCGAGGACGCGGCGGCGTCGTGCGCGAGCGCCTCGGCGATGCGGTCGAAGTACCAGCGCCCCCGGGCCGACCGCAGCATGCGGGGGGTGGAGTAGGGGTACTCCACGACCAGCGTGGCATTCGACATCTCCTCGCCCACAAAGTCGGTCAACGTCCGGATGCCCGCCCCCCTGCAGAGGTTGCCGTAGGAAAAGTGCACGTCCCCGAAGAGGTACAGCGTGCGCCCGCGGTGCCTGAAGACGAAGGCCGAGGCCGGGCCGGACACGCGAACGAGCCCCTCCTTCTTCGCCCCCTCCTCCATGTGTATACCCGAGCCCGCGGAAAAAAATCCGAAACCGCTCCTCTGCCGCTGGTCGAACGACCACACCATGGCGCAGACGAAGGCCGCCATCCGCGAGTGCGTGCGGGAAGTCGCGGAGCGGGAGCTGGGGCGCGCCTCGCCGTGGAAGGACGGCTTGGCGGTCAGCTGCACGGGTCCCGTGGTCACGACGATGGAGAACGGCGACTTGAAGGCCACGGTGTCGGTGTGCGTCCAGAGGCTACCCGGCTGGAGGGCGGCGGAGGCCGCGGAGGCTGCCCAGCAGCGCGCGGAGGCCGCCCTGCAGGGGGTCGAGAGCGCGCACAGTCGCGCGGCTTACGCCGCGGCCGAGGCGGAGCGGCTGTTGGAAGTGGCCGAGCTGGCGGACATCGAGAGGGAGCTGTGGCACGACGTCGATGCCGTCAAGCGGCTTGCTGAGGGCGTCAAGCGCGACCGCGAGGACGTGCGTCGCATCATGGGCGAAGCAGCGCAGGCGGTAGAGGACATGCGGACTGCGTGCGCCGAGGCGCGGCAGCACGCGCGCGAGCTGGCGCTGATGCGCGACACAGCGCAAGGGATGGTGCGGCCGCCGTCCACGTCGGACGATGCCGAGACGGATGTCGAGTGAGCACTGAACACTGAGCACTGTAAAGGAAGCGGCCGCCTCAGAAAAAAAAACGATTGTTGTTTGCCCTCATTCCCACGCACAGCCTTGCTGCGCACTTCGTTCCACCGTACGCACACCATGGCGTACGCCATGCCGAACAACCTCAAGCAAATGTCCAGCGCGGTCCTGCACTCCGTGAAGCAGCGGGTGCAGGAGCGCGATGGTGCACGCCAGGTGCACGCCAGCGTGTACGAGAAGGAGCGCACGATGGAGCGCAAAGTCATCGACGGCGAGGACTGCATCGTGTACTCCATCCCAATGCGCCTGACCTACGGTCGGGAGGCTGCCGAGGCGATGCCCACGCAGGAGCAGGAGCACGAGCAGGAGAAGGAGCAGAAGCCGCTGAAGCGGAAGCGCGACCAGAAGCCCCAGGCCTCCAAGCAGCCGGCCACGCCCGCGTCCTCGCCCGTGGCAGCGGCCCCTCCCGTGTACGCTCCTCCTCCGCTGCTGGCGCCCGTGGAGCCGGAGCCCGATTACGCCGCCATGCTGGCGACGCTGGAGCCCCCGGCGCCCGCCCTGACCGCACCACTGGTGCAGGAGATCGCAGCGCTGGTGCCGGTGGTCAAGCAGGCCGTTGCGGCGTCCGAGAAGGCCGCTGCGCAGACCGTGGCCGCTGCTGAGAAGGCAGCAGCGGCGTCCGAGCAGACCACCGCCGCGTGCAAGGAGGTCATCACCGACTTGACGAACATCATGCGCCAGGCCCTGGCCGAGGTCAAGCAGACCGCGACCCAAGCCGTGAACCAGGCAGTGTCCGAGCTCAGGGAGATCGTGCAGCAGGCGCTGGCGGAGCGCGGCGCGGCCCATGATGACGACTCCAGCAGCGAGGAGGACAAGGACGACGATTCCAGCAGCAAGGAGGACAAGGACGACGACTCCAGCAGCAAGGAGGAGGCGCCTGCAGAGGCTATGGACATGGACGCTGAACCTGCCGCCGAGGAGGACTCCGAGGCCGAAGCTGACAGGGCGTTCGACGCCATGGCCAAGGAGGCTGCCGCCGAGGAGGCTGCTGCCAAGGAGGCTGCTGCCAAGGAGGCTTCTGCCAAGGAGGCTGCCGCCAAGGAGGCTGCTGCCGAGCCCGCCAAGGAGGCGACGGCGCCTGCAGAGGGTATTGACATGGACGAGGTGTACGGCTCGCTGCCCCCGGCACCTGCCGCCGAGGAGGCTGCTGCCGAGGAGGAGGTGCCTACCGCCAAGTAAAGGCTCCCACGGCCGCTAGCGTGCTGCAGCAGCCGCCGCAGGAGCGGCTGCGTTTGTTATCCGGATGTTGTTGTGCGCGATGCTTTCGTTGTTGCACTTGTAAAAGACGTCGCCGTCCACGGCCACGCCCCCGAGGTCGAAGAGCTTGATGTCACCCGCTTCCGGCGACGCGACCCAAATCTTGATGATGCAGAACGACCGCTTGGGCGAGATGGACACGCCGTTGACGAGGGCGCTGTGCTCCTCCGATGTCGCGAGGCTCTCCCCCAGCATGCGCACGCACAGCTCTTCGAACAGGGCGCGGGCTTCCGTCTTGGGGACTTTGATGGACAGGCATCCCCCTTTGATGTTGAGCGGGTCGTCCCAGCAGGGGAAGACGTGCTCCCGGAAGCAGAACCAGATGCCCTCGTGCGCGTGGGGCGCGACGTGGTCGAACACCGTCCAGAACTCCTCGACGGCGCCCACGTCGGCGATGCGGACGTAGCTGTCGTGCGACCAGCAGGTGTCGTTCGGGTCGTGGAAGAAGAAGGACCAGGTGTCGTTGAGGAAGGCGGCTTCTTCCATTAGAGGAACCGTATAAGAGGCAACTTCCTTATGTGGGCGTGGGCTTGCGGCAGCACAGGCATCCGCGCGAGCAGGACATCAACGGATTCTGGGCGCAGCAGGAGGGGTGGCAGGCGTCGTTCTTGTAGGGGAACAGGTCCGCGTCAGGGGCGCCCGCAGGGGCGGCGAACCGCTCCCTCCTGCTCCTCCTTCCCCTGAGCAGCGCGAGCAGCAGGACCGAGGCGGCCAGGACGGCGACGGGCACGGCGAGGCGGTGCATCATCGCATGTATATATAAACATGCGCGGTAAAGATTCCGTCCAATGCTGTACGACGAGTACGCCGCGCACTGCGCGGAGTTCCGCAAGTCCTACGGCGACCGCGCCATGGTGCTGATGGAGGTGGGCAGCTTCTGGGAGGTGTACGACGACGGCGCGGGCACGGGCTGCGACGTGGCCGAGGTGGGGCGGCTGCTGAACATCCAGACGACGCGGAAGAACAAGTCCGTGCCGCAGGTGTCGCGCACCAACCCCGTGATGACGGGCTTCCCCACGGTGACGTCGGACAAGTATTTTCCGCTGCTGGTGGAGGCGGGCTACACGGTGGTGCTGGTGGGCCAGGTCACGCCGCCGCCCAACCCCCGCCGCGCGGTGGTGGACGTGCTGAGCATGGGCACTTACACAAAGCACTTGACGCGCATCTCTAACAACATTGCCTGCCTGTTTGTGGAGCGCCTGCCCTCAGGTGTCGTGGCGGTGGGGGGCGCCGTGCTGGACCTGTCGACGGGCGCGGGGCACGCGGGCGAGAGCCTGGGCACGCGCGAGGACCCGGAGCTGGCGCTGGACGAGGCCTACCGCTGGCTGACGGTGCACCAGCCCGTGGAGACGGTGCTGATGGCGACGGGCCCACGGGACGTCGAGGCCGTGCGCGCGCGCCTGGAGCTGCCGCGGCGCGCCTGCCACGACCGGAGCGCGGACCGCGCCCTGCTGTGCGACCCCGACTACCAGGCCGAGCTGCTGCGGCGCGTGTATCCGGACACGGGCAACCTGACGCCCGCCGAGTTCCTGGACCTGGAGCGCCGTCCCTGGGCGCTGGCCGCGTTCGCGGGCGCGCTGCGGTTCGCGTTCCAGCACAACGACCGCGTGCTGCACCGCATCGAGCCCCCCTGCCCCTTGGCACCGTCCAAGGACGGCGGGCTGCTGGTGGCCTACAACACGCTGCGCCAGCTCGGCGTGACGTCCGCCGACCCGCAGGCGGACACGCTGCTGCGCACGCTCAACCGCTGCTGCACCGCCATGGGGCGGCGGCTGTTCGCGGACCGGCTGCTCAACCCGGTGCGGTGCCCGCGCGCGCTGGAGGCGCGGTACGACGAGGTGCAGCGGCTGCTGCCGTGCCACGGCCGGGTGCGGGAGCGGCTGAAGGCCGTGTACGACCTGGACCGGCTCGGTCGCAAGGCGGCCCTCGGGTCCCTGACGCTCGGCGACCTCGCGAACGTCCGCGACTCCCTGCGGGCGGCCTCGCAGGCATCGTCGCTCGCGGGCGAAGAGGGGGGGGCGAGCTGCACTCGCGGCGACGCAGCGGACGCCCTGGTTCGCTCCATCGAGGAGGCCGTCGACGCGGACGCGGACGCCCGCAGCCAAAACTTCTTCCGCCCGGGCGCCGGCTCGGCGGCGGTGCACGCCCTGGACGGCAGGGTCAAACGCATGGGCGCGGCGCTGCGGGAGCTGGCGGACGCCCTGACGCCCGCGGGGCGCGTGGAGCGCAGCGACCGCGACGGCTGGTTCGTGGCCACCACCGCCAAGAGGTACCGCGACCATGCCAAGACGGTAGCGGGCGCGTCCTTCCGGTCGAGCGACGGCGCGCTGTGCCTGGACTGGGACGGCGTGACGGGCGTCCACACCACGGGCGCCTACTGCCGGCTGGACCACCCCGCGCTGCGCGACCTGAGCAGGGAGCTGCAGGCTGCCTCCGCGGACCTGGCGGCGGAGGTGCAGCGCGCCTGGCAGGCCTTCGTGGCATCGTGGTGGGCGGGGCACGAAGCCGATTTTCGGAGCCTGAGCTCGTGGTGCGCGCGTCTAGACGTCGCTGCGACGTGCGCTTGGAACGCGGAGGAGTTCAGGCACGCCCGCCCGACGCTGGTCGCAGACGGCGCGTCGTCATTCGTGGATGCCAAGGCGATGCGGCACCCGGTCATCGAACGGCTGCAGGCGCGGGAGGCGTACGTGCCCAACGACGTCGCGTTGGGCGCCAAGGAACAGTCTACGGGCATCTTATTGTACGGTCTGAACGCGGCAGGCAAGAGCTCGTTGGTCAAGTCTGTGGGCGTCAACGTCATCATGGCGCAGGCGGGCATGTTCGTCGCGGCCGACGCCTTTCGCCTGTCGCCCTACGGGCAGCTGTTCTCGAGGGTGTCCACGGGGGACGACATCTTCAAGGGGCAGAGCACCTTCACCATCGAGATGGCGGAGCTGCGCAACATCCTGGCGCGCGCGGACGCCCGCAGCCTCGTGATTGGGGACGAGCTGTGCGCGGGCACGGAGCACCGCTCCGCGGTCGCCATCGTGGCCGCGGGCCTGGCGGCCCTGGCGCGCCTGGGGTGCGGCTTCATGTTCGCCACCCACCTGCACGACCTGGTGGACGTGCCGGAGGTGCGGGAGCTGATGCCCGCGGGGCTGCGGTGCTACCACCTGACCGTGGAGTTTGACGAGGCCGAGGGCGTGCTCCGGTACCATCGCAAGCTGACGCCTGGGGTCGGGGACACGCTGTACGGCGTCGAGGTGTGCCGCGCGCTGCGCCTGCCGCTGGACTTTGTGAGGACGGCGCAGCGCATCCGGCACGAGCTGCTCGGCGTTTCGAATGACTTGGTCAAGAACAAGAGGTCTCGCTACAACCGCAGGAAGCTGGTCGACCGGTGCGAGGCGTGCGGCGCGGCGGCGACCGAAGTGCACCACGCGGTGCCCCAGCGCGATGCCGATGCCCAGGGCTACGTCGGTCACTTTCACAAAAACGCCCTGCACAACCTGCGGGCTCTCTGCGAGCGCTGCCACGCCCGCCTGCATGTGGCAGCAGCAGCGGGAGCGGTGGAAAAAAAATGATTCCGCCGAGGGCCGCTGGGGCAACCCCCTTCCCTCGCAGCTGCACTGCAGCATGGCCACAAAGTGTATCATCTGCCTCAAAGCCGCGAGCAGCAGCCAGCGGAATGTGCTGTCGTGCAGCGTCCCTGGCTGCGGCTGCGTGCTGCACCAGGAGTGCGTCGAGGACGCGGGCTACGAGGTCCGGGCAGAACACGGGCGCTACACCTGCCCCGACTGCGAGGCCGAGTCCGCGCCGCTGAAGGCTTTCAACGCGATGCTCGCGCTGCTCGACAAGCGCCTGCAGTACGGGCAGCAGCAGCGCGATGGAGAGGAGGGGCTGCGTCGCCCCTCCCTGCAGGACGTGGTGGCCGCAGTCGAGCAGCCGCAGCCTGTAGCGCTCTGCCTCGCCCCGGAGCAGCAGCCCGAGAAGCCGCAAGAGCCGCAGCAAGAGCCGCAGCAAGAGCCGCAGCAAGAGCCGCAGCAGCAGGAGCCGCAGCAGGAGCCGCAGCAGCCGCAGCCGCAGGAGCCGCAGCCGCAGGAGCCGCAAGAGCCGCAGCAGCAAGAGCAGCCGCAGCAGCCGCAGCAGCCACAGCAGCAGCCCGAGGAGCCGCAAGAGCCGCAGCAGCAGCAGCAGGAGCACAGCATCATCGTGCGGCCGTCCATGGAGGTGGGCATGCCCATCCAGACGACGGACATCCTCGTCGCGCTGCACGAGGACCTGGACCTGGAGCTTGACATGGCGCTGGACGCGGGCATGATCGTGTGGAAGCCGCAGCAGCAGCAGCTCCACGTCGAGCCCGACATGAACAAGTGGGTCATGGTGCTGACGGGGGGCGCCCCCCTGCCCGAGTGGCTCCAGCAGCAGCAGGACGGGCACAGCGACCCGACGACGCGGCGCGAGGTGTACGACGCAGTTATGGAGGTCGTCCTGCTGCTGGTGGGCTTGTTCCGGCACGCCCACGGGGACCTGAGCGACGTGCAGGAGACCAAGCTGGCCAAGCTTATCGGCCGCTACGTCCAGGTCGACCACAAGGATACAGCGCTGCGGTGGGACTACTTCGACGACCTGCTGACACGCGGCAGGAAGTCCTTGCTGGTGTCTGCGCACCGTGCCTCCATCGACAAGTGGTTCGAGGAGCCCAAGAATCAGCGCAAGCGTCCGAGCAAGCGCCAGCCCGAAGACGACGACTTCCTGGACGACGCCGAGGACGCCGACCCCACCCTGCAGGACGTGCGCACGCTGAGCGGCCTGCTGGACGTGCTGGAGCGGCACCGCGTGGCGCCCGACGTCAACGACGCGGTGATGGACAGCTTCAACAGCGGGAACAAGGACGCCGTCAAGCAGGTGCTGCAGCAGCACCGCGAGACGCCGTGGTTCCCGGACGTCAAGCGGCTGCTGCAGGCGTCGCCGTCTTCCAACAAGAAGTACCGCAGGAGCCACGCCCTCCTGGCGCAGGAGCTGGGTAGCGGCCGCTAAGTCAGAGACGCAGATTGTTATTGCTGCTCTTCTTCATCTTGTTGTAAGGACTGCTGGTTCCACACGACGTGGGGTTCGAAGACGCGCAGGAAGCGGTCGTAGCCGCGCCGGCGGTCGAGGGCATCGAATGCCCCCCAGGGGCCGAGCTCGTCGCACAGCGTATCGTGCAGGTCGTACAGGGCGTCGCCGTGCAGGTCGACGAAGGCGCGCATGGTGGGCAGGTGGGTCCGGCGCCCCAGGCTCGTCGAGCCCGAGGGGGCGGGGCGCGCCCGGCGCAGGGCCGCGTCGACGGCGGCGTCGTGGCTCTGGTACAGCAGGCGCGTGGGCGGGGGAGGGGGCGCCGATCCGGTGCGCACGACGGTCTTGAAATCCATCGCTTACATGCGTGCTTTCGTGGAACGCTTATATCCCCGTCGTCCGCCCCAAAAAAAGTCCGCTGTGTATATTAAGCACAAGTCATGCAACCCCGCGTGCCCGACAACGTGGACGGCGCCTGCCTCGGCCGCATGGCCTACGCGCAGTACTGGACGGACTGGCGCCCGCGCTGCGCCCAGCCGCCGGGCCCCGCGCAGCAGCGCGAGCCCATGTCCAGCTACGACTACCGCATGTACCTGACCAAGAACGCCGAGGCCATGATGAAGGCGTGGCGCGCGGACGCCGCCGTCGGGTGCTGCCCGCTCGTCAAGGACGGCGCCGCGGGGCAGGGCACGGCCGTGGGCGCGCGGCAGGTGCAGGTGTGCAACGGCCAGACGTGCACGCTGCACGCCGCGGACTACTGCGGGCTGGGCACGGAGCGTCAGTGAGCGGCGGACTCGCGCGCCGCCGCGGCGGCCTCGGTGGCGAGGCGGTCGGCCATGTGGTTGCCGTACCATCGCGCGTACGCCGGGGAATCCTCCTGAGCGGGCGCGGCCGTGTGCGAGCGCACGTGGACGAACTCGACGGCGTCGAGGGCCTCCATGGCCGCCAGGATGTCTTGGATGAGCTCCCGGTTCAGCACCGGCTTGCCAGCTGCCGTCTTCCAGCCGTTGCTCTTCCACTTGTGTACCCAGCACGTGAGGCAGTTGATGGAGTACATCGAGTCGGTGAGGACGGTCACGTCGCCGCGCACGCCGCGCCGCGCGCAGATGAGCAGCGTCTGCAGGATGGCGGTCAGCTCCATGGTCTGGTTGGTGACCTTGCGCTCCGCCGTGCCGACGAAGCCCTCGCTGTGGTTCCAGGCGTGGCCGTCGCCGAAGAAGATGCCGATGCCGCCGCAGGCGTCCTTGCGGCCGTTGCCCAGGCTCGAGCCGTCGCAGTACGCCTCCATGGTGTGAGAGAGCACATAAGCGTTTCCTTTATAGTGGCGCTTCATCCCCCCCCCTCGAAGATGATGACATCGCTCTCCGTGATGCTGCTGCGCGCGCTGACCGCGGCGCGCGACGCCTACGCCGCGGCGACGACGCTGGCCGCCCGGGTGCTGGGCCAGGGCGCGTACTGGGTGGAGCGGGTGAACGACGGCGCCGCGCGCACGGTGTGGGTGCGGCCGCCGTGGCCGCTGACCGCGGTCGGGGGGCTGCGCCGGCCGCAGACGGACGGAGACTTGGTCAGGGTCAGCTACGTGGACGGCGACGCGTTCAAGACGATCATAACGCGGGCCGCCGATCCGCTGGTGGCCATCACCGACGACCGACCCGACCCCGCCGTGCTGCTCGTCATCCTGAACGGCGTGAACGTCACTTCTACCGTGCTGCCTCTCCTGCCCGCCCTGACGGCGGCGCACGGCCTGCGGGTGCGGGACGTCGTGTCGTGCGCGGTCGCCGCAGGGGCTTTGCGCACCCCTAAGCTGCTGGACCTCGCGTGCAGCGATGCGCCGCTGGAGCTGGTCCTGTACGACCGCGACATGGGGGAGCACGCGTTCAGGGGCGCGGACGCGCTGGTCGAACTGAGGCCGTAAGCTGCAAGTACTCGCTCGCTTCAGTGTACAAGTATTCCATTTTTACTACTATCCGGACACACTAAGCCTGGCACCGGTGGCAAAAATCACACAGCCGTCAGCTGCAAGTACTCGCTCGCACTGTCGCCGTCGTAGAACAGCCGCACCGTCCACGCCCCCGTGTGCGACTGTAGCAGCTCCTCCTCCGACACCCGCAGCTCTTCGAGATGGTGCCGCAGCACCTTCAGCAGCACGTCGCGACGGCCGTCCATCTTCGGCACCGCCTTCGTTCCCGGAGCGGGCTTGTAGCCGTCGGGATTGAATCGCACGAACACCGTTCGCAGCCCGATGGTCGACGCAATGTCCACCATCCGCCTGCGCTCGCATTCGTACGCCACGTGCTGGTTCTCGTCCACCTCCAGCACCACCGCGTGGCTGCCCGCGTCGAAGCAAAAGTCGGGACGCGAGTACACGCCGCAGGCGCGGGCATCCGGCAGGACCCGGTCCGTCAGCTCGTAGACCAGGTCAGATGCGTCCAGCCACGCCTGCACCGTGCGCTGCTTCGCCAGCCGCACCTTGCGGAACAGGTCGGGCGAGCAGGTCCCGCAGCGTCCCTGCTCGTCCAGCACCTCCATCAGCCCGCAGCTGGCGCAGCGTTTTTCCACGAGGTTGACCATGCCGTCGGTGCGGTGGGTCTCGCAGGCGAGCGGGTAGCGAATGCCGTAGATGGCCGTAGCTCGGCAGGCGGGGTGGGTGCAGCGCGAATTGCTCTTTTTCATGGAGCCTTCGGGACGGTGGGCGGCGCACCAGGTTGAGGCGTGGCCCGGGAGGCCGTACCAAGGTCGCGTCTCGCAACCGGGTGCCGTGCAGCGCTTGCTCTTGATATCCTTCGCGTCCGCTGGGGCGTGCTCCTTGCACCAGCTGGCGCGGGCGTCGCCCTCGCGGCCGTACGCCGGATGCTTCGTGCAACCCAGCTCGGCACAGCGCTTGTTAACGATGTCTTTCGCGTCCGCGGGCGCGTGTGCCTTGCACCAGCTGGCGCAGGCGTCGCCCTCGCGGCCGTAGGATGGCTGTTTGGCGCAGCCTGGCTCCACGCAGCGCTTGTTAACGATGTCTTTCGCGTCCGCGGGCGCGTGCGCCTTGCACCAGCTGGCGCGGGCGTCGCCCTCGCAACCGTAGCATGGCTTCTTCGCACAGCCTGGCTCCACGCAGCGCTTGCTGACGATATTCGCAGCGTCCGCGGGGGCGTGAGCCTTGCACCAGCTGGGGCGCGCGTCGCCTTCGCGGCCGTAGGACGGCATCGTCACGCAGCCAGGCTCCACGCAGCGCTTGCTGACGATATTCGCAGCGTCCGCGGGGGCGTGGGCTTTGCACCAGCTGGGGCGCGCGTCGCCATGACGGCCGTAGGATGGCCGCGTCGTACAGCCGAGCTCCGCGCAGTGCTTATGCTTTATGTCCTTTGCGTCCGAGGGCGCGTGCTCCTTGCACCAGCTGGGATGCGCGTCGCCCTCGCGGCCGTAGGTTGGCTGCTTGGCGCAGCTGGACTCCGTGCAGCACTTGTGCACGTTGTCCATCGCGTCCGCGGGGGCGTGAGCCTTGCACCAGCTGGGGCGCGCGTCGCCTTTGCGGCCGTAGGATGGTTGAGTCGTGCAGCCGCGCTCCACGCAACGCTTACTCACGATATTGCAAGCCTTCGCGGGTGCGTGCTCCTTGCACCAGCTGGCGTGCGCGTCGCCTTCGCGGCCGTAGGTCGGACGCGTCGCGCAGCCGGGCTCGACGCAGCGCCACCCCATGATGAGTACATCGCCTGTAGCCTTTATCTGGCTATCGCATGTCCAGCATGCCCGGCACCGGGCTCCACCCGGCTGCTTCCAAACAGGTTAGCTCACGCGTTAACGCCTGACGATGGTCGAAGGGCTGGTTGGTGAAAGCCTGGTAAATGTTAGCGATGTCGACGATATCTCTGCTTCCTACTGTTTTATTGCTGGCACCAAACTTTTTGGGACAGCACTACAGCAGACATGACATACAGCGTCGATTTACGAAACCGTGTAGTCAGAGCATACGCAGACAAGCACATCCCGTCGTATCGTCACTTACAGAGGGTTTTCA
>JACCDM010050204.1_pt1 | contig 15385 bp, 13 predicted proteins | sample 7445851 | NCBI WGS metagenome assembly JACCDM01 (sample SAMN15323438, study PRJNA562643) | freshwater metagenome | isolation source: river surface water | place: USA:Blue River Watershed | collected 2017-08-16
CCTTACACTTCAGAGGAGTTTAAAAGCCCTTACCACAACGCAACAATTAAAATTGTATTGGACGGCAAGCTACCATTTTTCTCATTTAACGCTGGCCCTGTTAACGGCAAATATCTTATTCTTTACAGAGACAACGTTGTAGACGAACTTGTTCGTTCAGAGGTTGGCTTTACAAATGATATTGAGGACATAAAAGGGTATAGAGACAGTGTAAAATTCAAATACATAGACAATCTAGATGGGCACAAAACGGTTCATGAAAAAGTTTACAAGTTCCCCAAGACGATTGACCAATAGCCTTAGAATGAGAACTTCAATGCCAAAACCGTATATTTAACTGGCGTTCTATACTTTTTTTCTTTATGGGTTAACTATAAGCTACACATTGAGAAAAGATGGGAACATTAACTCTTTTCGCGGTGGTAACCGATTAGCTTAGCAATAAGAGGACAATTAAACGGATATTTAAAAAATGAACCAAATAATCACCCCATACAATCCGATGGGATAATAGGACAAATCACCACCCTCTTACCGATCTAAGTCATAAGACCCGTTTGGATTCGAAACCTGGGACCTTTGGGATTCGAAACCCGGGACCTACTAATGGAATAATCAGACAAAATTGAATGTTTTGGTGGGGTCAAATTACTCCGACGAATTGGGGACGAATTAAAGCGACGAACGGGGTTCAACTGCCGCGTTTATTTCACAAACAACCGAAATCAGGGTTTCAGGCATTTTCTTATCAAGTCTAGCTTTGGATTACTCTCCTTACAACCATTAATTAATCAGTCTCATCGAGTTCCTTATAGCACAATCAATTGGTATCATGAAAAGCACCTAATTTGGCCTGTATGAAGCTCAATCTGCTCTGCTTAACAATACTCTCCACAGTTGTATTTACCCAAGTAAACGGACAACGAGAAATCCCTATAAGACAGCAAAAAATCGAACCGGTTGCAGTCATTCCACTTACAGACAGAATCGTAAAGAAAAGCGATGAAAACCATCCCATCATATTAAGCAATGATAGTAGCGGCGTATTTTATTTAAATCAAATTTATCGTGATTCTTTGACATTCAAAAAACTATCAGAAACCTCCTCTCAGAACTTTGTTATCGCTTTAACTGATTTTGATGTCAAAATTGGCCTGCAGCATACCGTTGTGAAAGACAAAAACAAAATCATTTTACTTAACCTTCGCAAAGGATCCATACAAAGCTATGACTGTAAATCACATGGAAACATCACCCGATGCCCCCAAATCTCTAACACCAAAATCAAATTAGACAAATACGAGAGACTCGTAAGAATCGAAAAAGACAACCAAAACGTATATCTCCTCTCCTATAATTTTAAAAGTAGTTGTCAAAAATTTTACCTTCTCAACACTGAAAACAACGCCATAAAATTGCTTTATGTCAATTATAATCCGTTTGTAGAAATTTTCTTTTCAGATGATAACGTCTCTAATTATTCATTTTACAACAACAAACTCGCCCTCACAGACTTCTACACCGGCAACACGCTGATCATCAACCTATCAAATTCGCACATTGATTCAGTCAAAGCACCCTTTGTTCTGTGCAAAAAACCGCCAACCCTTGCCACCTTTCATAGTTTAAAGCAGCAGTATGAAAAACACAATACTTGGGCCAATTATGATTCTTTAATGAATCTGGTTTATAACTATAATCGCACCGTAAATTCGTTCTTTCTAAACGATACTACCCTATTGATTGTAGTTCGTTTTAAGGATCTCAATTCGGGACCATTTGAAATGATTGCTGTGAATGTATCTACCCAAAGAACACTTTTTGAACAAAGCAGTCACAGAGCAACGTCTGCTAAAGACACCGTCAATCTCTCGAACATGCCCATATTTCTTCAATATGAAGAGTCGAACTATATCGGTGACGGAACGATCTATGTGTATAAAGAAATCCCAGAATTAAACAAACACAATTCCATGGGATTTTATGATATAATTAATCAAGAATGGGGACCCAAAATGGGTACATTTATACTTTACAAAAGTGTAATCTCACCTTAGAGTTCTGCAAACAAAATCATCAGTAAAATAACATTGATTTGCTCAGTGTTTTATGGAGTTCGCCTTCCTGATCAATATTTTTTGTATTGACTACATAACTTATAGGTTTAAATATTGCAACTAGCATACACCTTTAGGTTAAAATATAAACCAATTTTTTCAACCTAAAGGTTTAAAAAATACAAAAACAAAAGTACTGAACTGCCAACCCAGAGACTTGTTGGAATACATGGACGATGCTTCATACAAGCAACTCATGGGTGAATGATGTGCTTTTTGCAAAAGCCGTCCGCCTTTATTGAACAAAATATCCTGTTGATTTACCTTGTCCCTCTTTCGTAATAATTCCTTTAGAAATCAATTCTCTCAAAGACTTTTTAACCGTTGGCAACGCCATATCAAGTTTTTTTGCGATCTCTCCTGAGCCACATCCCGCGTGGTTTTGAATAAAAAACAAAATGCGTTTTTCACGTTGTGAAATAGGCTCGATTGTTCGGCTTTCTTCCAATTTATTCATCAATTGCTCTTGAATGTTTATCATACAACTGCTAAAAAACGCCAGCCACTCAGTTACGTTTTCTCCTGGTCTGTTGCGCTGTGTTTGCATGAGCACTTTATAATACTCCGACTTCCTACTTTCAATCTCATGTTCAAAACTGACGTATTGAATCCAGGAATACCCATTTTTTAACAACAACAAACTGCCAAGCAATCTACTTAATCTTCCATTGCCATCCTGAAAAGGGTGGATGCTTAAAAACTCATACACAAACAAAGCTATTTTAACTAAAGGAATTGTTTCCTTGTCGGTATTATACCAATCAAACAACATCGTCATGGCATCTTGAGTTGCCAATCCTGGCTCCGTTGTTTTAAATACAGTTTGTTTAGTCCCATCAACCAAATTGGCCTCTACCGCATTACTAACTTGCTTGTAATTTCCTCTATGCCATGCATCCCTTTCTCCATGTTGCATCAATATTTTATGGAGGTTTTTAATTTGGCTTTCTGTGATGTGAATGGATTCATAGTTTTCAGCGATTGTATCCAATGCTTCGAAATAACCAATCACTTCTTGCTCATCTCTTTCTTCTAATTTTGCAATGGACAATTTTTCAATCAAAACCGCTACTTCATCATCGGTCATTTTAGAGCCTTCAATCCTAGTTGAAGCACCTACACTTCTTACGGTAGCGATTGATTTCAGTTGCTTTAACGATGACCCTTCTCGCTTTTCTATGGAAGCCCACGAAGCATCAAAACGATCTATTTTACTCAGATCAGACATGAGTTTCATGCCTAATTCAAGCTTCAATGTATGTATTTTTAAACTCATAACATATCCGTATTTATACGCAAATATACGAAACTGGATCTGATTCGAAGTTACAACATATCCGTATTTATACGTAAATATCCGAAAACAGATATCTAAATGAAATAATCGAACAAACCAACCCTTCTTTGTCAGGCTGTAATTACCACCACCTAAATTGAGGCAATTCAACGATGCTGACAACATTATTTGTTCGCACACCGTTGACCTTTTTTGCATTTTCAAAAAGGGGTCACCAGTAGGAAACCTAATCGGAGTACAAACCCGAACATTTTCGGAAAGTAAAGAACAAAAAAAAGTGTGTAAATCAAGGACTTACACACTTTTCGAACGGCAGCAGCGGATGCAGCAGCATATAAAACAACAGTAGTGAGACCAGGAAGGGTAATCGCCATTAAAAGAGGCTTTGCTGTTACAGCTTTTCCTACGCCTCCAACGACACCTGAAACGGTGGTAAATATCGAAGTGTGTGAGTGATGTGGCATGAAGTCTTGCATTTCAAAACACAAGATTCAGACAAAGAGATGATGTGGAGTTGCTAATTGATTTTGTAGGTTGAACTAAGTATCCATTTGTTACCATTCGTAAGTAACACATGGATTTAAAAGTCAATAAATACAAATTCTTTGAGCCATTTTGTAAAATAATCACACAACTATTTTTTTTTTGCCAAATTTTTTACTTAACTTTCCTGCGAGTTTCTTTAATTTCAAACTTTGAAAAGGTATATTGCAATTCTGCTATCGATTTTTTATCTATCTCTGTCAATAGGATTGACAGTTAATAGACATTATTGTGGCGGTAAATTAGCATCAATTGAACTCGGTTTAACACATAAAAACTCATGTCCATGTGGTGATAAACCCATGAAAAAAGATTGTTGTAAAGACATTTACAAAATTTACAAATTAATCTCACACTTTGACAACTCGATTCATATTGATTATAATCATGAAACATTTTTTATAGGAGATATTACAACGCCTATTGTTGGGAAATTATGCTTCTATCAAAGCATCGACCTTGTTTCAAATTATTATCATCCTCCACCTTTAAGTAGAAAAATCCCAATATTTTTATTGGATAGATCCTTATTAATTTGATTTTCTAAATTGAGTAATTACTTGACACTTTAACTAGTGTCGGGTTTTTTCGTGCATTATTCTCTAATGCACTTTAACTTAATTTATTAAATCAAAAAAATGAAATACATAAGGTATAGTGCATTAAATATCTTGTTAATCGCATTTGTGATTCAGATAATTGCATGTTCAAACAAAAGTAACCATATTGCCTATCAGTGTCCCATGGAATGCCAAATAGACACGGTATTTAAATATGAAGGCAAATGCCCCATTTGCAAAATGGAATTAATAGGGATTGATACTATCCCTGAAAAAACTACAATCATTAACAATTTCAAACAAAAACAATAAAAATGAACAAAAATTTAATTTTTGCTTTTGCATTGATGTTCGTTGCGACGATTTCCAACGCTCAAACTGTACCTAACGGGACATTTCAAAACTGGACAAATTCAAGTGGTTATTGGACTCCAGACAACTGGGCTACAACAAATAGCTTAACTTCCTCAGCGAGTGTTTATACAGCTGTAAAAGGAGGTACTTCATCAGACTATTATATTAAACTTACATCTCAAAACATTCCTGGTATAGGTGTTGTTCCTGGGATTGCAGCAAGCGGAAATTTAAACACTACAACTATGAAGGCAACTTCAGGATTTCCCTTTGCTTTTAGGCCGACTAATTTTACTGGAAAATGGCAATATATGGGAAATTCATCCAACGACGTTGGTTCAATTCGAGTATATCTAACAAAATGGAATAGTGCTATGGGAATGAGAGACACAGTTGGTTACCTAATAAAAAATTTAACTGGAATGGTAATGTCATGGGCCACTTTTAGCTTGCCAATTACTTATAACAATTCCAATACACCTGATAGTTGCATTATAATTTTGAATGCAAGTGGAGCAAATCCTGAAGCTGGTAGTTATTTGTATGCAGATAATTTAGACTTTACCGGAATAACATCTGGAGTTAATGAAATTGAAAAATTAGGATCTATAAAAATTGTACCTAATCCAGCAGTAAATTCTATAAATATCGAATTAAGTGAATTGAAACTTGATGCTAATAATATTTCAATATTGGATCTTAATGGTAAAGTTCTAATCACTCAGGATATAAAAAATCAGGCTAAACAAAATTTAGACATTTCAGTGATACCAAGTGGAATATACTTTATTACGATTAATACTCAAAATGGAAATATTACTCAAAAATTCATTAAACAATGAAACTTAAATTAATTTCATTACTCATGGTTTTCAGTTGTTTGAGCGTATCAATGATATACGCTCAAACAGCAATTCCTATTCCAGACACACTCTCTGGGAACAGCATTATATTGAATATGCACAAAGACAGTGTCCAATTTTTCACAGGTAAAAAGACAAATTCTTTAGCATTCAATCAATATAAATACTTAGGTCCAACACTTATTTTAAATAACGGTCAGAATGTTAGTATAACCGTCAACAATCAAATTAATGATACAACCAATGTGCATTGGCATGGTCTACATGTTGCATCAAAGAATGATGGCGGCCCACATACTATGATAATGAATGGATCTAGTTGGAATCCTCAATTTCAAATACTAGACAAGGCATCAACATTTTGGTATCATCCACACTTTCATGGTAAGACCGCTGAACAAGCGATAAAAGGAGCCGCAGGTTTAATTATTGTAAGAGATTCTATAGAATCAACCCTTGCACTACCAAGAAGATATGGATTGGATGATTTTCCAGTCATTGTTCAATCTGTTCAACTTGACAGCAATAATCAGTTAATGCCAAAAGGGATGGAGGATAGTACATTATTGGTTAACGGTATTAGAGCAAATTATGGGTACTCAGCTTATTTAAATGTGCCATCTCAAATAGTAAGACTGCGACTTTTAAATGCTTCTGGTGAAAGAACATTTAATTTTGGCTTCACGAATAATTATAGCTTTAAAATTATTGGAAGTGATGGAGGATTATTAAATGCTCCAATCCAAACAACAAGAATTAGAATATCTCCAGGTGAGAGATATGAAATATTAATTGATTTATCAAGTTTAAACGGACAATCATTGTATTTAATGAGCTATGCATCTGAATTACCTATGGGAGTTCAAGGTGGGCCTACTATGCCAATGCCTCCAGGTTCTCCTCCTATGAATAGTCCTCTAAACGGAGTGAATTTTAATATTTTAAAATTGAATGTGGGTTCTCAAACAAACAATCCAATCACAACAATTCCGACAAGTTTGGTTCAGTTACAGTCTATTCCAACATCACAAGCTGTAAGAACACGAACAATTGAAATGACAGCATTAAATCAAATGTCAATGGATGGCCCATTTTATTTTAATGGAAAATTATTCGACATGGATTCAATCAATTATATAATACCAATTGATGATACTGAAATATGGGAAATCAAGAATTCTACCATGGTAGCTCATCCTTTCCACATCCATGATGTACAATTTAATTTACTAGAAAGAGATGGCAATATGCCTCCAACATTTGAACGTGGGAGAAAAGATGTTGTATTAATAAAGTCAAATGAAACAATCAAATTCATTACCAAATTTGAAACATTCACAGACACAGTTGTTCCTTATGTATACCACTGCCACATTTTAATGCACGAAGATGATGGTATGATGGGGCAATTTTTGGTCGTTCCCAAAAATTTCGCTGGCGTTAACAACAACCTAGAATTAACAAAGCCTCTTGTAATATATCCAAATCCTTCTAATGAATATTTCATTTTAGACATGCCTCAAAATGAAGCATTTGATTTGCGAATTTTTGACATGAATGGCAAATTAGTTAAAGCATTGAATTCGGAAACTAACAAGAAAATAATGATTTCGGACTTAAAAACAAGTAATTATGTGGTTTTTGTGAAAACTAACAAAGGTTTGTATTCTTCTAAGCTACTGATAGCACATTAAATAAGCAACAAATATTAGCCTTATGAAATATTCAAAAATATTTTTTTTTACGATTATTAAAATCGAAGCTGTCATATTTTTTATAAGTATGTCTGCGTGCCAAGCCCAAATTAAAAATGAAAAAACTGTTTATAAAACCGTTTATGGCAACTGTGAAATGTGTAAGAGCACCATTGAGAACGCCGGAAGTAAATCCAAGTCTTATTCGACAATTTGGAATAAAGAAAACAAAATAGCAACCATAAGTTTCGATAGTATCAAATCGAATGCTGATTTGGTTCTTAAACAAATAGCTTTAGCTGGTTATGATAACGAGAAGTTTATAGCCCCTGATAATATTTATCAAAATCTACCTAAGTGTTGTCAATATGAACGGCCAGAAAAAAAAGAAAACAAAACACCCGTATCAACAACGGCATTTCAATCGGACACAACACAACCAAACGGATTGCAATCAGTCTATGATGCTTACTTTGAATTAAAAGATGCATTAATATTAGGAGATGCTAAAATTGTATCTACAAAAGCTGATAAAATATTAAAAGCACTAAATGCAATCCAAATGGAAACATTAGGTAACCATCATGATGCATACATGAACGTAGAAATAAAACTTAAGTCAATTTCTCAAAAAATCCAAGAAAGTAATGAAATCGAAATTCAACGAAATCAATTTTCTGAACTTTCAACGGCAGTATATAAGCTATTAAAAATTACAAAAGCAGAAACAACAGTATATTACGATCACTGTCCAATGTTTAATAATGGAAAAGGAGCGGATTGGCTAAGCAAAGAAGTTGATATTAAAAACCCTTATTATGGTTCCATGATGTTAAACTGTGGCAAGGTGATAGAAACTATTAAACAATAAATCCATGAAGCTATACATCAAAAATATGGTGTGCAGCCGTTGCATTTTAGTTGTTAAATCTAAGTTGCTAAAACTTGGGCTTAACCCTATTTCGGTAGGTTTAGGAGAAGTAGAGCTTAAAGAAAATATTAGCAAACAACAAAAAGAAAAACTTGCTAAAAATTTACAGTTATTGGGTTTTGAGTTGATAGATACAAAAAAAAGCAAAACTATAGAACGTATAAAAAATTTAATAATTGTGTTGGTTCATCAAAAAAACAACCAACTTGCTACAACTTTATCCAACTATTTATCAAAGGATTTATTGCAAGACTATAACACACTAAGCAATCTATTTTCCGAAGTGGAAGGAATAACAATTGAGCAATATTTTATTGCACAAAAAATAGAAAAGGTTAAGGAGTTGTTAATGTACAACGAACTTAGTTTAAGCCAAATAGCATTTCAACTCAATTACAGCAGTACAGCCTATTTAAGCAATCAGTTTAAAAAAGTAACTGGCTTTACACCCACCTATTTTAAGCAATTAAAAGACAAAAAACGTAAACAAATTGAAGCATTGTAAATCTTACAATTCATCCTTAAAATATCACAATAGACATACAACTGTTTTGTTTCATTTTTGCATTTATAAAAAAAACAAACAATGACGATCACATATCAAATAACAGGAATGACTTGTAGTAGTTGCGAAGCCAAAGTAAAAAGCAATTTATTAATGTTGCCAAACGTAACAGCAGCTGAAGTCTCAAAAACCACTAATACGGCAACAATAACTATGGATAAACAAATTTCCATATACAGTTTGCAAGATGCAATTGGTGGTATTGATAGCAAATATACGATTGTTGCTTTACATCAAAGCGAAGTTACACAACAAGCAAAAGGGTGGATAGAAATCTATAAACCGATTTTGTTGATCTTCTCTTACATAACATTTGTTGCTTCAATTATTTCCTTCAAAAGCCAGAATTTAACGTTCAATATTCATCTTTTTATGAATGTATTTATGGCTGGTTTCTTTTTGGTATTCTCATTCTTTAAAATTATCAATTTAAAAGGCTTTGCTGATAGTTATAAAATGTACGATGTTGTTGCAAAGGCAGTACCGGGATGGGCTTATCTATATGCTTTTATCGAATTAAGTTTAGGAATAGCCTACACCATTAATTTCAATCCATTTATTACAAACTTTGTTACATTAATTGTAATGAGTATTAGCATTGTTGGAGTGCTCAAAAGCGTACTAAATAAACAAAATATTCAATGTGCTTGTCTAGGTGCAGTGTTCAATCTGCCAATGAGTACAATCACTATTATAGAAGATGCGTTAATGATTGTAATGAGTGCTACTATGCTTATTACATTAATTCCATAGCTCCAAATTATAAGATTCTCGCATTTTCAATAGTAAAACATTCATTTATTTAACCCCTAAAAAAGTAAAGATAAAAGTTGAAAACCAAAACATTTGCCAGTTTTATTTTGGTCATATTTACAACCATCTCCTGTAAAAAAACAGGAATGGACAACATGAATATGGCTGGACAACCTGTACTTGTAACAGAAGGAAATTTTACAACCCCTCTGGCATTTCCAACTATAACAGGAGCTAATACCACACTGACAGCTCAAAATGTTTCTAGTAATATAAATGGATTTGGAATTATCAGCAGTTTAGGCTACTCGGCAAATGGTATGCTAGGCCCAACCATAAAAATAAATAGTGGCAGCTCAGTAAATATCAATTTGGTAAATCATCTAAATGAAAAAACAAACATTCATTGGCATGGACTAAAAATACCATCAAACATGGATGGACACCCAGAAAATTCAATTGACGCAGGAGGTTCTTTCAATTATAATTTTACTGTAAATCAAAGAGCTGGTATGTATTGGTATCATCCTCATGCCGAAATGTTAACAGGAAAGCAAGTTTTTAAAGGATTAGCAGGATTGTTTATTGTAAACGACACAGAGGAAAATTCTTTGAATTTACCTTCAGGTAATAGAGAAATACCCTTGGTTATTCAGGATAAAAGAATTTCATTGGGCAGCATACCTTATTCGCCAACTATGATGGAAGTTATGACAGGATTAATGGGTCAATATATTTTCGTAAATGGTGTTTATGCTCCTTATCAAAATGTTGAAACGGCCAAATATAGAGTTAGGATATTAAATGGTTCAAATGCTAGAATTTACAATTTAGCACTTTCAAACGGTTCTCCTTTTACTATAATTGGAAATGACGGAGGCTTACTAGCTTCACCTCATTCGGTTAATAATTTAATTGTAGCTCCTGGGGAACGAGTTGATTTAATTATTGATTTTAGTACTTTATCTATAAACTCTGAATTGTATTTAATTAGTAAAACATTTAATGGTGGAGATGCGCAAGGGACACAAGAATTTAAATTAATTAAATTTAAAATCACAAATCAAGTAACAGACAATTTCAATATACCTGCTAGTCTATCATCAATCAATCAGTTGACTGAAGGTATGGCTACAATTTCAAGAAATTTTGATATTCAAAATTCAAGTATGAATATGTCTGGAAATGCAATGACTCATACAATTAATAACAAATCATTTGACATCAACAGAATAGATGAATTAATTAATAATGGTGCAATTGAAATTTGGACATTTGATAATACCAATGGGAAAGAACCTCATCCAATGCATTTGCACGGAGTTCAATTTCAAGTATTAAGTAGAACTGGTGGCCGAGCTGCACTTATGTCAAATGAAAGTGGATGGAAAGATATGGTTTTATGTATGCCAGGTGAAAAGGTAAAAATAATCATTCCGTTCAATTCATATTCAGGAAAGTTCTTATTTCATTGTCACAACCTAGAACATGAGGATAATGGAATGATGGGGCAATATAAAGTAAATTAAATAATAAAATGAAATTCCTAAAATGGATATACGGGCATATAAAGAATCTCTTTCAAAAAAAGTGTTGCCAATAGCATTACTTTTTTTATTTTTTGTCAATAAAGTAAATGCTCAAAAAACGGTTCACTACGATTTATATATTCGTGATACAACTGTTAAATTTACTGGAATAGCTAAAAGAGCCATTGCAGTAAATGGTCAAATTCCTATGCCCACACTTACTTTCACTGAAGGAGACACAGCTGAAATTGTTGTACATAATGAACTAAATGAACAAACATCGTTGCATTGGCACGGATTATTCCTACCCAACAAAGAAGATGGAGTGCCATACCTTACACAAATGCCAATTGAGCCACACTCTGTTTACACCTATCGGTTTCCTATCATTCAAAACGGCACACATTGGTATCATTCTCACAGTGGATTGCAAGAGCAAATAGGTATGTATGGTAGTTTCGTAATGTTAAAACGAAACGACGATAAAACTTTTCGCAAAGGCATTGATGATTTGCCAACAATACCAGTAATATTAAGCGAATGGACTGACTATAAACCTGAAAACATACATCGAATGTTGCACAATGCAACAGATTGGTTTGCTATAAAAAAAGGGACAACACAATCATACAGCGAAGCTATTCAACAAGGCCATTTTAAAACCAAACTCAAAAACGAGTGGAAACGAATGACAGCAATGGATGTAAGTGATGTCTTTTATGATAAAATTTTATTAAATGGCACCAACGAATCTAATGTTCAGAATTATAATCCAGGAGATAAAATTCGACTTAGAATTTCAAATGGCGGAGCCTCCTCATATTTTTGGCTAACTTATGCAGGTGGAAAAATAACAGTTGTTGCCAATGATGGAAATGATGTTGAGCCAGTCGAAGTTGACAGACTACTTATTGCAGTCAGCGAAACATATGATATAATTATAACATTACCATTTGACAACAATTCATATGAATTCCTTGCTACGACAGAAGATCGACTTTATTCAGCTTCACTATATCTTGGCAATGGACGCATCCAATTAGCCAATCCTTTACCGAAGCTTAAATATTTTGAAGGGATGAAGATGATGAATGATATGATGAAAATGAATGGAAGACTTGATGATATGGGAATGAATATGAGCCTTAATAAAATGGACATGAACGTAGTAATGTATCCTGAAATTACAGGCACCGGTAAACCTATTCAAAATGACAATGACCCAAACAGATATAATGCAAATTCTTTAGCAAATATTACCACGCTAAATTATGCGATGCTCAAATCAACCGCAAATACAAGTCTTCCACAAGATGCTCCAATAAAAGAATTACATTTTGAACTCACGGGAAATATGAATCGATATGTCTGGAGTTTAAATAACAAAGTAGTAAGCGAAACAGATAAAATACTCATAAAAAAAGGGGAAAATGTACGAATGATTATTTATAATGGCTCTATGATGCGACATCCTATGCATCTTCACGGACATGATTTTCGTTTATTAAATGGAAATGGAAATAACGCTCCATTAAAGAACATTGTAGATATAATGCCAATGGAAACCGACACGCTTGAATTTAATGCTAATGTTGAAGGCGATTGGTTTTTTCACTGTCATATTCTTTACCATATGATGAGTGGAATGGGTAGAGTATTTACTTATCAGGATCAAACACCAAATCCATATATTCCAAATCCAAATTATGCTTGGCGTAAATTAAAATCAGAGGACAAGAAATTTCATTTAATGGCAGAAAATGATTTTGCCACAAATGGGAATGATGGAATATTAATGTTTCAAAATACACGATGGAGTTTCGGCTCTGAATGGCGTTTAGGTTATAATGATATGCATGGATACGAAACAGAAACACATATTGGCCGTTATATTGGAAGAATGCAATGGTTTATGCCATTCATAGGTTTTGATTGGCGTTATAGAAACCAAAAAATTGAAATGAATTTTCAAGAAAGAAACATTTTTGGACAATCAAATACCAAAGACAATAGAGCTTTAGTAAGTTTCGGATTTAACTATACATTGCCAATGTTAGTGCGTTTTCAAACAGAATTTTTTATGGATGGTAGTTTTAGATTACAACTAGCTAGGGAGGATATTCCTATTTCTAAAAAAATAAGAGCAATGTTCATGGTGAATTCCGACAAGGAATATATGGCAGGGTTTGATTATATTTTAAATAGAAATATTCGCATTCGTTCTCATTATGATAGCGATATGGGATTAGGGATTGGTTTGTTCTTAAATTACTAATCAGGGCTCTCCTAGATAATTGACAATTAATTCAACTTGTTTAGGTGTGAGTAATTTTTGACCATTTTTAAATCCATAAACACTAAGGTTTTTATTCAATTCTACATTTATCTTTAACCACCGAGATAATTGAATGGAAGCACTTTTTTTACTAATATTTGGGAAATACATTTGTGCGAGCTCTCCATATCCGAAAGCTCGCACTTTAAATTTTTCTTCTTGCATTGCGTGTCGGTTTAAATGTGACACAGCAACTTTAATTTGTGACGTACATTGAGGCAGGCAATTGTTGACTTAATTTCTCAGCCAATATTTTCATGTCACTTCCAACTTTCTCATCTACAATCCGAGCATAATGCTGCGTACTGGTGATGTTCTTATGGCCGAGCATTTTACTTACTGATTCAATCGGTACGCCATTCATCATGGTTACTGTGGTTGCGAATGTGTGTCGTGCAATATGGTAAGACAATTGTTTTGTGATGCCACAGAGGTCAGCGATTTCCTTCAAATAAGCATTCATCTTCTGATTGCTTAAAATTGGCAACACCGGGTCGTTAGGGAATAGCAAATCCAATTTTACATACTTATCGAGTACTACTTTTGCCATAGGCAGAATCGGAATGTTTGCTCGTCCTCCTGTTTTTTGTCTACGTGTACGAATCCAATACCCATAATCTTCGCTTCCTTCAATTTCCAAACGCTTTAATTTCTTTACATCAATGTATGCAAGTCCGGTATAGCAGGAGAAAATAAAAAAGTCACATACACGGTTTAGACGTTCGTAAGGAGAATTAAACTCTAACAACTTATTGAGTTCTTCCTGAGTGAGGTAAGGTCTATCGACTTCTTTTAGCGTAAGGCTAATAGATGCAAATGGATCCTTCAATAGCCAACCATTTTTAATACAAACACAAGTAATGCGTTTGAGATTTTGCAAAAACTTAGTGGCGGTATTGAAGTTACAGCCCTTCTCCGTTTTCAGGTACAAGTTAAATTGCTGTATCATGTGATAATCTATTGCTTTAATAGAAACATCACTGGTACGGTAATATTTCAGCAAAAAGGCCGCAAAGTGGTTTTTCGCTGCTCTGTACTTCTGATAGGTAGTATAGGTGTTCTCCTTACCAATCAACTTTCGAAGATTCTCAATGTAATCTTCCCATACTTCGATAATCATCTTCGCTTTTGCTGAGTTTATGCCCAGAATGGCATCACGCAACATCTGCGGAGAGACATCATCATGTAGTGTTAAAAGCTCATTGTATTTCTTGTGAGCCTTTATCCGCAACGCTTCGAGGTATTCATTGAACACACGGGCTTCCGTGGTTCTACCTTTCATTTGGTAGCGGTGTGGATCCCAATCTTGTGACTTGAGATACCGTTTTGTTTGTAGGACAACACGTTGTCCGTTAATGTTGATGCGAAGCATCACGGGGCAGTCCCCGTTCTTTTTTTCTTTTGTACGGTTGAGATAAAATGTCAACCCATACGATGTTTTTGACGACATGGCGATTGTTTTTAAAAATCGCCCCCATTTTGATTACAAAAGTACACTACCCGAACACGCAATGCAAGCCACAACACTATGTTTTTCAGTCTCATAGCGTCTCAAATTGTCCACTACTTGTTACCCATTTTTGAAATCTAGCAAGGGGTAACCAGTTAGATAGCAAAAGTTGATACAAATTGAGACTTTATGAGACAGAACTAAAAACAAAAAAGCGTGTAAAATCAAGGTTTTACACGCTTTGAGACTGTATGAGACAGTCACTTGGCGGAGAGAGAGGGATTCGAACCCCCGGACCTGTAACAGTCAACGGTTTTCAAGACCGCCGCATTCGACCGCTCTGCCATCTCTCCAATGAGGGTGCAAAAATAAGGGATTGATTTATTATATCAAA
>JACCDM011002666.1_pt1 | contig 15373 bp, 10 predicted proteins | sample 7445851 | NCBI WGS metagenome assembly JACCDM01 (sample SAMN15323438, study PRJNA562643) | freshwater metagenome | isolation source: river surface water | place: USA:Blue River Watershed | collected 2017-08-16
CAGGAAGAATGCCGTGCGATAGAGGGGCTTCATAGGCTGATTCAATCTCGCCACTGGTTCCGGGCAAGACCATCTAGGGGACAAAGCGATGGCCCGCGCTCCGCAAAAAGTCCGCCTCCAGAAGACCCTTAAAGAAGGCCTGCGGCGGTGCGTCTATCGGCGCTGGGAGGCGACGGTCAAAAGTGCCGTACTGATCACGAGAACGACGGAGCTAGAACGGATGTACCGCGGGAATACGCCCTACCCGACCTCCAAGCCAAGCTTTCGCAGCTACAGTTACCCAACCAGGGCCAAAGCCCTCGTTGCACTCGCATCAGCGATTCGGCGACGACGCAGCCAAGGCTACTCGGCGGCCTGAGGCTGAAGGAGTCTACGCCAAGCTGTCTGGAGGCTCGTCCGCGGAGCCCATTCACCACCGAAGAGCGAACTATCGTTCATAATGGTGATAGGCACATTGCGCAGACTGAGGCCTACCCAACGTTGGGTACTCTCCTGATAATGACAACAGAGCCAAATATCATGTTCCAGAGGATTGATTAGCACCGCGTCGGCCGGCGCACCGTCCGACCAGTCGATGACGATGTCACCCGCACCAGGGTCCGATTTAAACGTAACGGCATGCAAGGATGGTGGCAGGCCGCCTGAGGCCGCTGATTCCTCCTCCCAAATGGGCAGGCCAGTCCTGATATGCCTCGGCGGGTCATAATCTTGAGGGCACCGATCTTGTTCGGGCCTTAAGTACCAGCCGGAGAAGCTGTGGAAGCAACCTGTCGGGTCGGCCATCAGGTTTACCCCGCCCTTCTCCCTGGACGCCCATGACAACGAACGGACCGGCGAAGCAACTTGGGCGCAAGTGACAGCGAGGCCATAATCACGCGCGCTACTTAGTTGGGCACGCCACACCGATGGCGTCGAACCCGTCAGGCGAAGAACCTTCATCAGCCTACTTTGAGCGGAAGATGTCGACCGAGGTCTCCATGCACGGGCGGAGGTCCATGTCGCTGGCGCCGATATGCAACCAGTCGTCCGGGCGCTGGTAGATATCGAAGCCGCGGCCGATCTTCACGGTCCAGCCGTTGCTGAGGACGATATGGCGATCATGGAGCGTCTCTTTCACTTCCACCGTCAGTTCGACATCATGCGCCTTTAAGCTCTCTCCGATCGTGGCAAGCTTAGCGAGGGCTTCGGCCTTTTCGGTCTCGTCCTCGAATTTTGTGATGAGCTTGATCTTCGTCGGCTTCGCTAAACGGACGGCCAGCTCGCAGAACTTGAGGAAGTTGAGAATCTGGTGCTGGTGTCGAATGTAGGCGTCCTCGACGACGATCTCCTTCGCGCCTGGAAGATAATCCCCCATGATAGACTGGTAGGAATACCCTACGGCATCGTAGTGAATCCGGTAATGGCGTTCCGTCAGCGCCGGCGCGTTGGGCGTCGGCTTCGCCGCCACGGGGGGAATGACCAGGTCGACCTGTGCGACGGCCTGCGGCGGGGTCGGCGGCACGACGACCGGCGCTGCGTTCTCGACGACCTTGACCTCCGACTTAAAGATGGTCGGCGGGATAACGTCATTGCCCGGGAGACGATTCACGCGAGACGGACGGAGCGTTGCCGGCGCCTGGGCTGATTCGGGGCAATAGATGACTCGGGTCTGACCCGAGGCATCGACGAAGCCTAGGTCGATGTGCGCAAACTCGTCGTCGGCCTTGAGCTTGTTGAGCTGCTCCTTTACGCGACGGCGTCCTTCCACGGCATAAGCCAGGTATTCGTCGAGCTCAGCCGGAGTCGGGTCGCTGCCTGGGTGCAGCAGCTTGAGGAGGGCGCAGACGCTCTTGATGACGGCTGTCTGGTCGCGCTGGGCATAGCCAGATCCGAGCTTACAAGCACCCTTCACGTAGGCGAAGCGGTTCACCTTCCGGCTCGAATGGTGGAACGCCGAGGCAAGGTACTCGATAATGAGACCATAATGCGACGTCAGGCTCTCCTGGGAGGCTTTCGGGATTTCCCAGCCCGGGACGTAGTAATGGAAGCGATCCTGAATCGCCAAGTCGAAGACCTTATGCAGCGGCTTGAACAGGTTATGTTCGGCCGAGTTCACGACATCCCGGATGGCATCGTCGATATTCCCCAGGAAGACCATGCTCGCGAAGGCCGTGACTTCACCGGTGCCGCGAGTAAAGTTACCGTTAGCCATGTACTGCTTCATGATCTGGAAGGCCTCCAGGTCTTTGACCACGACGCCGACGCCGACTTCGTCGAAGGCGACGACGTCCCAATAGCCAATCAGGCCCACCTTCTTGCGGCTGGCATTCCACCAGAGCGAGGAAGCTGAGGTCGGAGCTCCGAGCAGGGTCGAGTAAGGCGAGAACTCGCTGAAGGAGTAAGATTTGCCGTTTCCGCGGGGGCCAAGCTCGATGTAGTTGTAATTAGCCTCCACCAGGGGGAAGAGACGGGCTAGGTAATGAAACTTCAGACGTTGGGTCATCTTGCTCGGCTCCAGGCCGAACGAGCGGATCAACACATCGAGCCATTCATCCCGCGAGAAGTTGGCGCGCAGACGGCAATAACCATCGTAGTCAAAACGAGGCAGCTGGATGGGCTTCAGGTCTTTGACGTAGAACGAGTAGTCGTCGTCCTCGACCGGATGGAAGGCCAACGTGCACTCCGCCCAGATACCGCACTCGTAGATACGCTCACTCTGGTCGCGGAAAAAGCGCTCGTCGATGGAAATGCGACCGGAGCCGAAGTTGGCCATGCGCGCCCAGGTCCGCTTCTCCTTCTCGCTGTAATAGACCTGGATCTTATCGATGAAGGTATGCTGACCCTTCTGCTGGACGGTGATCTGCGCTCCGTTGGACTGATCCGGACTGACGAAGTTCTCCTGGAGGGTCTTGAGAACGACCTTGAGGCCGTCTTCGATTTCCTGGGGGTCGTCGGTGGCGCAATACTTGGCCAGCAAGAACTCCAGCACGAAGGACGGCACGTTCGTGCCTCGCTTGACGCGTTGCAGCAAATCCTTGCGGACGGCCTTGCCGGCGAAGAACTGGTTGAGCTTGAGATCGAGCGGGTCGGACATGGCTTAGTAAGCGAAATTGGTTTCCAGGTTGAGCGTACAGTATTCCGCCAGCGTCACCGGGTCGAGCACCTTGACGGTGAATGCCCCCGTGAAACCATCCTTTAGGATTAGCGTAAACCGGGTCGCCTGCCCCGGCGGCAGGGTAACCCGCTGGATGGTCGGATCGACATTGTCATCGAGACCGACGGTGGCGATTTCTTCGCCCGCGGGACTCACGGCCTGGATCAGGAAGTTGGCTTCACGGGGGGCGATGAGATCCTCTAGTTCCCACTCTAGGGTGAGGATAGGACGCGGCGTGGTGACCTTCGTCCGACCCCGATAGTTTAGGCAGACTGCGGGCGCCGTGCTGGCATCCGCCTCCGCGGCCTTCAGCGTAACGACAAGACAGGGGAGGAAGTTCTCCTGCGGGGAAAGCCCTTCATGGAAATAACCCGTCTTCCCATCGTAGGCCTGGAACGCCCGGGGAGTGACGAACTGATTGAAATCCCCCGTGATGCCCAGACGCGTCCGGTCGATGACGAAATTTGCCGGATCGGTGCTACTACCGCCCGTACCCAAATAACAGCGCGTCTTCTCGATGAGCCACTCCCCAGCAGGGGCTGGACACGCGTCGCCGGCCGCATGCTGCGGACGCAGCATGAAGCCGTGATCTGTCGCGATAACCGCGTAATCGAAGCCCATCTTGACGAGTTTCGCGATGGCAACGTTGATCTCCCGCATCATCGCCGGAATCTGCTGCATCGCCCGAGACTCGCCGGCATGGGAGGCTTCATCGATATCGCTCCCGCGGACCACATAGAGGCGGGTCCGGGGGTCGACGTGCGGTCGGCCGCTTTGGCTGAAGCGCTCGATGCGCTCCTGCTGGCATTGATCGCCCATGATTTCGCGCAAATGTGTGAAGCGCGTAGTCGGATCCGGCGTCGCCCGGTCGCCTAAGTGGACCGCGAGCCAACGTTTGCCGCCTTTGTCTTCCTTGAGCTTTAAGTTCAGCTTCGCCTTGGCCTGAGGCATCAGACTAGCCATCCCCACCTCGGTGTAAGTCGGCAGCTGCGCGTACGACAAGTTGAGTTTAACCTGGTAGTTGCGCAACAAGCCAGCCTGTAGGTCCACCGCCAGTTCGTAGCGGAGCGAATCGATCAGCAGGTATGCGACCCGCTTCCCTTGCCGGACCAGGGGCTCCACGACGGTATCAAAGAGCTGAGCGTTCTCCAAGGGAGCGCCCGCGGCCGGCCAGCCTTCGACTTCGATCGCCCGCAGATGCGCCGCATGCAGGCGGCCGGCACACTCGAGGTACTTGGACCGGATCTGCTCCGCGACGCGATCGAGGCCATCATGCTCATCAGAGCGCTGGCCAAAGGCCTCTTCGAGCAGGCGATGGGCTCGATCTAAACGATAATAGGTGGACTGATAAGCGTTAGCGAGTTCGGCAAGCCTGCGCGGCGGCTCCACGAAGTCCGTGCATAGTTTGAGTAATTCCAGTGCCGCGCGGGCAGCCTGCCATTCGGCCAGGCGAGCGCCTCCTTCGGATTGCTGGACGACCCACATCGACTTCAGACGCAGCTCGACGATTTCGGTGGCACCGGCGACATCCCCGGCGGTGACCGCCTGGCAGAAGCGATCGAGGAAGAGTTTTTCTTCGAACGCGAAGGTGTCCCTTCGCCCCAAGGAGCGCATGCCGCTGACGCGCGTGGTCAGTTGCAACTGGGCTTCGACCTCATTAGCATACTTGACGTAACGGTCTTGCTGGCTGGCCTTGCCGCGCAGCCCTTCGCAAAGACTGAAGACCAGTTCCTTGGCGGCCGGCGTGGCCCGGGGAATCGCGGCCAGGACGGGCGGCAAGTCATCGCTGGCATCAAAGACGAACTCGCTGAAGAGGAGCGTACGCCAGAGATAGGCGCTGAACTCCGACGCCCGTTGCATAGCTGGGAAGGCGGCCAAGCCCATGGCATTCTCCAGCATCTGACGAAGTTCCTCGATCCAAGGGCCACGGGGCGGCAACTTCGCCTCCAAGTCCTCCCGGGTGAGCAGTTCTTCGATGATTTCCCGGCTAGAAAGCGGCTCGTTCGCCCGGCCGCCCAAAGCAGCCTGCAGTTCGGGCCACTGCTGACCTTGCTGCAATTGATTGATCAACGCGTAACTCGGCGTCCGACCATCCCGGAATAAGTCATGGATGCGGGCATGCGCCTCTGGGTAAGCGCGCAAGCAAATGGCCTGCAGGGTATCGTCGGCCCCGGAGGGGAAAACCGTCCCTGTGCCTAAGATGACCGCCACCGCCGCTTGATCGTTTTGCAGCTGGGCTTGGCCGGCGGCCGCTGCCGGTTGCGGCGGGGCAAATGGCAGCCAGACGACGGCGTGGTGGCTCGGCCGATTCGCTAACGTCGGGAGAAGACTGATGACCGCCGTGCGGACATCGACCAAGGGCCCTTCGGCCATGATGACCTTACAGTCGTCGCGGGCCATACCCCGGACGATATCGGCATAAAGTCCATGGGCATCATAGACCACCAGGACGCGATTGGCGAGGGCTCGGGGGCGGAAAACTCGTTCCGCGATGAAAGTCTGGATGCTCATGTCTAAAGGTTAATCGGCTTTCCTCTTACGGCCACGGGTCGCCTTAGGCGGCTCAGCCGGGCAAAGATCTTCGCGACCGTGGGCAATGGCGATAGAGCGGTCTTTTTTACAGACCGCCAGCACACGCTCCGGCCACATGGCCATCGCCAGGTGAGACCAGTCGTAGTCACCCCGGGAAAGCTCACGCCAGCAGGCCTCAAGTTTAGCTCGAAAGCCCGCATGCCGGAAATACTTGGCTAAAGGACAGGCCGTGATGAGCACGCCATCGTTGAGGTCGGGCTTATAGCCCTTGGCGATGAGCTCCTGGAAATCCTGGCGCATTTCCGATAGCTCCAAGCGAAGGGCTTCCAACTTACCGCGGCGTCCGGCGGTGCGACCTTCGGCTACCAAGGTCGCAATCTCCTCGTTCAGACTGCGCAGGCGAGGGTCAAGCACTTCGGTAATGAGCCGAGGAAGTGAATCGGCGTCTAATTTCGGATAGTAGACCCAGACGATAAATTCCCCTGAACGGGTTGAGAGCGGCCAGTAGATGGGGGCCTTGCGACGGCTCTTCGAATAAACCGAGAGGTGGTCAGCAAAGAAAGCCGCCGGGCGATTGAGATAATCGCGGAGTGTCGGAACGCCCAGCCGGGCGGCCAGGTCTTGCTCATAGCCGTCAACAGAGGCCAGGCCTGTCGCCTGACGGAGGGCTACGCGACAGCTATTAAGTATGGACGATTCACCCGAGGTATCCTCCGCAAAATAGAGTTTGGCCGCTTCTGCTGGCGCAGCACCCGGAGCCTGGGCTGGCAGCGGCGCAAACGGATCGGCCGGAGGCTTACGAAGTTCTTCGGGATTAGGCGGGATGGCCCACCGGCCAAATGCTACGCCGACCAAGTAAGAGGTGAGCATAAACGGCGCATTCAGATGGTTCGCCAGCTGCTCTTCCTCGTCGCCTAGTTCTTCTTCGGCGGACATAGACATTTCGTCTGCGGGAATCTTAAATCCATAGAGTTCTTCTACCGCAAGATCGACGGCCTCCTGCTTCTCTAATTCATAACTAACTATCCGAGTACTACCCTCGGCTAACTGATCTTCGAATGCTTGCAGCTCCGTAACGCGCGCACCCAACCATGGCGCTACGAATACGTGGCTAACTTCATTGACCGAGTCATGCCTTCTCTTCTCTGACCAAATGTCGAAGAAAGCTTTCTTTATTCCTATTGAAGCTGGAACTGAAATGCGAGGGATAGGAACTTTTTGGACGGCACCAACGTCAAAGGAACCAAAGGAAGTCAAAAACCCAAGGAGATGGCCCACTGAAGATGAACTTAAGAGGCCGATCATTAACTCCGGCTCTCCTGGATTAGAAAAATATGCGGAGGGCCCCTTGTGCCCAAAAATAGCCCCAGCCGGCAACGCTCTCGGCGAAAAACCTAGCTGTGATCTATGCGACCAAGTTAGCCCAGGCCGGAAATAGAAGTCGGGGTTGCGAATAACTGCCCCTTCAAATGCAGCCATCTCTTTGCCGCCGCTAAACCAATTTACTACCAAATGTAAGTCCGCATAATATGGCGAGTACGCCCCCCCCTTGGCAAAGGGCCACCAACGGCGATTAGGTGAGTCAACAAGCTGCACAGGAACCTCCCACCAGCAACGAACGAATCGAAAGTCGTCGGCCGTTGCTAACCCTTGACGGGCATTACGACCATCGGCTTCGAAAGGCGTGAAATTCACAAATGTCCGACGGACTTTCTCCTCCACCCAATACGAAAATGGTGCATTGGGCACTAGGCTGAAAGATTTTGTATCAACCAAGAATGCCTTTGTAGAAGCTTCAGCTGTATTGAACAGGCGCACCGCTTCGGCCAGAGGCCCCGCGGGGGACTCGGCGTCAAGCAGGCGGAAGCAGGTGAGCTCAGGCATGGGGCTTAAGAAAGACGTAAGCGGCGGCTTCGACCATGGCTTCGTCCATCACGCCGTGGCCAAGGTCAACGAGGAGCTTAGGCTCGAAGGCCTTAAGGACGACCTCTTCGCGCCACTTGGTGTAGGACGAGAGGAAGAAACAGGTGCGTGAGGTGATGGCGCCGAGACGTCCGCCGGGGTTCAGGAGCTCACCACCGCGCTCGACGAAGGCGGCGAGGATGTCGCAATAACTATTGGGATACTGCTCCTTGGACTGAGTCTTGAAGCCCTTCGACCACTCGCCGAATGGCGGGTTCATGACGACGACGTCGAAGCGTTCGCGGCAGAGGTCAATGAAGGCGAAGCCTTGGGCGGCATCTTCCGCGAACATGCGGCGACGAAGCCCGCCCTGCTCGAGCCGGGTGGCGAAACGGTTGAGTTCCTGGTAGAGCCGCTGCTCCGCCTGATCCCAGAAAGTCGCGTCGGCGATGCTACCCATGCTAAATCCAGCCAGGTCATCTTGAAGGGCGCGCTGGCCAGCGCCGGCCAAGCCAGGCAAGACAGGAGTCTCGCGACGGCGGTCTCCTGCCGCCGCCGAGCTAACGAGTTGCTTGATGGTCTCCTCGATTCGCAGGAGGACGCCCGCTTCGCCGGCCAGGCGCATCTGCTCGACTAGGCGTCGCATGAGGCGACCAAGTGCCTCTTTCTCAGGCGTGCCGCTCAGCGACGTTGCGATGAAGTCATCAATCTGTCCTTGGTCGGTAGAGATCGGCTCGGCGCAGACCACATGTGAGCGGAGAATGCGCGGCCGGCGGGCCGGCGGGATACGTTGCTGTTGCCAGGCCTTCTGCGCCCGGAGCCAGAGCGCCAGCCGCGCAATCTGGACCGCCCGGGCGTCGATATCCACGCCATAGATGTTATGCTCGAGAATCAGTCGCGGCACTTCTCGGAGGAAATCATCCCGGACCGGGTAGTCCGCACGGAGCGTGCCGACGGAGCGGTCCCAGGCTTCGACGTAAATCTGCTCGAGCAGGTCAAAGGCATAGAGCCCGAAGTGCATCGATCCGCATGCGGGGTCCAGAAAGCGGAGTTCGCGGGGATCCTTAAGGGGGCGATGCAGAACCTCTTCGGGCAACTGCAAGCGCTCCGCGGTAGGCAGTCCGGGCGGGATGACCGCCCCACTCAGCTTTTCCTGCGGCGCGAGAAACTTCGTCTGGGGACGGCGAACCAGGTAGCGGCAACGATCGACGAGCCCGGTCGAGCCCTGGGTCATCTCGTACCAAAGCCGCCCCAAAGTGTTATCAGTCAGGAATTCGACGACGTAGCGGGGCGTGAAGAATTGGTTACGGATCGCCAACTCGCGGCTATCACGGGGTGCCTGGGAAGCTTCGCGCATGAGCTTCCGCTCATCGGGGTCGTTGTAATACTGATAGATCCAGCCAATCGTCTCGTCTTCGCCCCAGAGCGGAGAGAGGTCTCCATGGTTCATCGCAGCGATGACCTCGCCGAGGCAGGCTTCCCGTGGGAAAAGCAGCGCATTATGCGCCCGGGAATCCATCACCGTTCCCAGGTCCGTCGCCATCTCATCGCAGACGCACCGCAAGCATTGGACGTAAGCCTCATGTTGGGTGGCGAAGGCATGATGGGAGGCATCACGAAAGACCACGAAGCCGTCGGAAGAGTGGTAATTCGCCAGCATCGGCGGCACGAGGGCCCGAGATTCCGCCATACGGATTGCCGCCAAGCGATTGACGATGCCAAAGGAAAGTTCGCGGGCCAAGCGGGCAAAGGCCAAGGCTCGACGTTGGTCGCTCGGGGGGGCCTGCGCGACTAAGTACTCCAAACGCTCGGCCAACAACTTGGCGACCCCGATATCACCCTCGGTGCGGCCCATCGCCTGCAGGCCAGCGACCGGGGTCACGCTCCCATCGGGCCCCAGGCCGAAGGTAGACTGCATCTGCTCGGCCAAATCGGCCGAGACGGACCGCCGTGCATCCGTCACGAACTTGAATAGGCGATTCCGCGCAGCTTGGTCGAGCGGCATGATCAGTCGATGAACTCCGTCTTGATCCGAAGATTGGCTTGGGCCATCCGGGTCTCACATTCGCTCAACTGGCGCCGCAGGGCTTCAATTTTCGCCGCAGAATCCAGGACCCGCGAAACCCGGAAGACAAACTCCTCCTCCCGGCGTTGACCGCCGCGATTCTCTTGATCGATCCGCCGGGCGCGCTCCTGGCGCAGGCGCGCGGCCTCCGCCTCCAGCTGATCGCGAGCCACGGTCAGATGACGATCGACTGCATTGACGGCGGACAGCCAGGCTTGGCTCAGTTCCGCGTCCGCGATTCCTTCCAAAGGGCGTGTCGGCGCCAGGTTGCGCTGCAAGCGAGCGCGAAACTCATCATCGACATATGTCCAATCGGGATGACTTTCTAGTCGGCGGCGGGCGGCCGCGATGCGGGCGTCCAAGACGGTGGACCCGGTGGCGACGACCGCCTTCCAGAATTCCGCCAGCTTCGGTACTTCGAGGTGGAGCCCAGCGAAGGCGCCGGAAGCCTGCTCGTCGCGGCGATGCTGATCGGCGGTTTCAGCCAAGGCCTTCGACTGACTCACCAAGGCCTCGAAGGCCTGCTCGGCTTGCGGCCAAGGCAAGTTCGCGGCCAGGCGAGCGTCCGCCAAGAAGGCCTGGGCTTCGCGACTAAAGCCACGGACCACCTGGCGCATCCAGGTCCACTCATCGAACAAAGAACTCCGCACGGGGCCGAGCTCCGCGATGATGTCCGTCCCGTCCGCCGAGACGATGACCTGCAGCTTATCGACCAACGACTTCGCCCGGACATGTGCGGCGCAACCAGCCGCCTCGAGACGAACCGCCAGGCCGCTGTAGACCTGGAGCAGTTCCGGCACGCGCGTCCGGGTTTCTTTAGCGATGGAGGCTTCGATCGGGAGCGCCGAGGCGCCCGTCAGGTCGGCGAGGCGTTCGGCCACGCGCGCAAAGGTGTCCAAATCGGGGGTGTCTTCGCGCAGCTTGATCCCGACATCGCGGAAGCCGGAGGAGCTGCCGAGCGCCTGCAGCGCCTCGCTCGAGGCGGTGCGGTGGGCATTGCCGCCGATCTTCAACTCGATGAGGCCACCTTGCAGCAGGGCCGCGACCAGGTAGCGGATCGTATCCGGGCTCCAGCCGAAAGGCGGAGCTTCGAAGGCGCGCGTCAAGTCCTTGCCGAGGGGCACGCCGCAAGTTCGCAGGTGCTGGACGAGGGAGACCAAGGCGGGGTGGTCGCGATTCAGTTCCGCCGCACCGCCGGGACGACGGCGAATCAGCGTCAACGGGTCGGTCGCCGTCGTGACGTTCGTGATCTCACAACGCAGGAAACTCTCGGCGAGCTCTTTGGCGGCATTGTACGCCGCCTTAGGATAATCAGCGTAGATACGCTCACCGCACTGACCAAGGAGACGGGCGAAGGCGTCCGACAAGCGCTCCACCGTCTGGTCGAGCGAGAGCCTCAAGCCGTGCGCGTAGATCGGTGCTGCCCGGAGGGCCTGGGTGTATTGCCCGACCAAATCCTGTTCCGCCCTTTCCTTCTTATGCGTGATGACTTGGAGATAATCCCGGACCTCAGGACCAACCTGTCCGGTGAAGCGGGCCAGGAAGCGCTCGCAGCGGGCGATTTCGTTCGCCAGAGCCAGGTGCGAATCCTGCCGGAGCGCGACCGCGGTGACCGTCGCAACCTCGGTCGGTCGGCCGGAAAGTTGCTGCACCTCGGTGTAGACCGCCTCGGCCTGCGCGGCTGAGACAAAGCGAACGCGCAAGTGCACCGCCTCATTGCCACCGGCGATAGGCACATAGCGGTCGAGCATCATGACCTCCAAGGCGACCTTGATCGTCTTGTTGCGGAAGACCGTCGCCTGCGGCAGATCTTCCTGGAGCGCCTTCAGGACCGTCTTGTTGAGCAAGGCTTGCACCGCACCCGGCTCAGGCGTCAGCGACTCGAAAACCTGATGGAGGCCCGTCGCCTGGTCGGAGAGGAATATGTAGGCGCCCCGCTGACCCGGCTGAATCTTCAGGCGCCCATCCTGTTCGAACTGGCGGAGGACCTGGTCGACCTCGCGGCGGAGACCATCGCCACCCGTGACGGTGGGGCAAAGCACCGCCGCCAAATTGGCGGGGGTCGCGTCAACCAGCTCGAGGACTTGCAGCACGGCAATCGCCTTGGCGACCTTGAGGTGGAGCGGGGATCCGGGGAACAAGGTAGCGACGTCGTCAACACCCTGCGCGAGAAACCCAAAGCCTGGGCGGATGTCGTTGACGAGCGCATCGTAAAGGTCGGCGGCCGTGACCATCGCGCCGACTTCGCGACCGGCCATGCCCGCGGCGCCAGGGGCGTTCATCAATTCCTGGACCACCTTGATCGCCGAACGCAGGCCCGTGCCGCCGGTCTTTTTCGCCAGGCGCCCGAGCAGACGGACCAGCATCTGGAACGTCGTCGGCAGGAACGGATAAAGATTAACGAAATCCTTTTCCTGTAGTTCCGTCTGCAACGAACCGACCCCTTCCAGAGAAGTCGCGAGGCGCAAGGCCGGACAATGGGTCGCCCAGAGCCCCTTGAGCGCCGCTTCACCCTGCTCGGACTTACTCAGCAAGCGCTGGTAAGTGATTTCCGTGATGTCATTGGCTTCCAGATGCACGCCGAGCGGGAAGCGATCCCGGAGACGATACAGATTCTCGGTATTCAGGACCTGGGCGTCCTCCATCAAAGTCTGCTGGGCCGTCGCCATGACCCAGACCTTACCACCACCGACATTCTTGATGATTTCGGCGAAAGCCTTGAGGTCGAGGACCAGCTCCTCGCGCAAGGAAACAAAGTGGCCGGCTTCGTCGAGGATGAACAGGACGTGCTCCCGCCCGGAGCGCCGGCGGGCCAGTTCGATCATCTTCGCGGCCTGCGCCTCGACCGTCATCTGGGCCTCCAGCCGCATCGAAGAGAGGGCCGTCGGGGTGGCGAACTCCGCCGGGTAAAGCTCATGGGCGACGCGACTGGCCACCGACATGGCTTCGATGGAAGCGTTCATGAATTCCGCCCATGGGCGGTTTTTGTGCGCCAGTACCCGCGCCAGGAAGTCCTCGTATTTGCCATCACGCTCGAGACGCATCTGGAACTCAGCGAGCTTACGGTCTCCCGGATAGCCCAGCGCCTGCAGGACCTTATGGTAGAGAATGTCGCTGATCTTCTGCTCCGCACGACCGGCGAGCTGGTCGGAGCCGAGGTCGACCATCAGCACGTAGGGATTGAAATTACGGGCGACCGTATTGAGCAAGGCCTTGGTGGCATCGTCCTTAAGTCGCTCGAGCAGCAACTTGCGAAACGGCTCGCCGCCGACCTTACGCTCGCCGTCGAGCGCGAACCCGAGGTACTTGGAGAAGGAGCTCTTACCAGAGCCGTAGAAACCGGAGACCCAGACCCCGACTTCCTTGGCCTGGCCCTGTTGCGCCAGCCGCATTTCCTCGAGCAATTTCTTCATGCCCTGGTTAATATGCTCCGTCACGTAATACTCCGAAACTTCCGAGCGGAGCGCATCCTCGTCATCGCGACCATAAGTGATGACGCTTTCGATGGGGCGGTCGATATGACCGGGACTGAAAAGGGTGCGAATGGGGGCCATGGTGGTACGTAGAAAGATTTAACCGATGTGCTCGGAGCGGTAATTGGGATCGGGCGGATATACGCCCAGGAAGCTCAACGCGGTCTGCCCGTGACGGATGCCGGGATAGAGCACGACGACCGGGTGCTTCACCTTGCCGAGCAGGTGATTCTCGATCGCGTTGATGCGGAGCGCCGGATGCAGCGCTTCGACATCGGTCAGCAGCAAAAGCCCGCGCGGCTGACGGTTATTCGCCTGAACGGCGGCGAGGAGAGGCGCCATCAGCTCAGGGCTGAGCCGGCCGTCCTTGAGCACCAGGGCTCGTAGGTCGTCAGCGACGACGCGCTGATGCTCCAGCAGCTCGGCGGCGGACAAGCCTTCGCGCAAAGCCGGCTCATGCTCACGCAAGGCCGCGTAACTGGGGCTGGCGTCGAAAAAGCGCTGCAGCATCTCGCCCAAAGAAAAGAGGGTGACATCCCAGCCGGCGTTGGCCAACTGACCCTTCCAAGCAATCGTCCGGGCCTTGACGGCCAGCAGGTCCGCCGGCGGGTAGACGAGATAAAAAACCGGATCGCTGCCGTAGCTGCTCAGCGAGCGGCCGAGGTCGAGGCGGTTGCGCAAGGCGCTGAAGCGTTGATCAAGAGAGTTCATGGAGCAGGCTTTGCAGGTCTAGGTGACGCCAGGAAATATCGACCAAGCCGGCGCCGGCCTGATAGATGGCATGACCGTCGAGCAGCCCGCCGGAAAGCAGCCGGCGGACTTCGAGCGGCGTCAGGCCGAAGAGGGCCCAGTCCGGATGGTCGGGCAACTGGGCGTTCGGCACGCCGGAGAAGTGCAGATCATGGGCGAGGTAGAGCCCCACCTGACGCCGCAAGGTGTAACGCGCGACCGGATAGAAAGCGCCGCTGGGCTTCTGGAGCAGCTGAAAGTCGACCGCGCAACCCAGCACATAGGCCGAGACGCGGCGGATGGTCGAAGCCGTCCAGCGCTTCTGCATGCGACCCGTGTCCAGGCCGCGGACGACGAATTCCTCCGCCAGGCCACGCTCGAGCTGTGCCGCGCCTTGCAACACGGCAGGCCAATACGACTGGGCAATGAACTCCCCGAAGATCGCCTGCGCGCGGGCAGTGTGCAGGAAGCAAAGCTGATTAAAGTCGTCCGGGTACAACCCCTTGCGAAGCAGGAACTGGAGTTCGGTCGCCGGCCGACCACCTTGCGTGAGGTAACGCGGCGCGAACATCTCAGTTACTACGTTGTGCGCGCGCCGGGCGGTCATGCGCGGAAAAACATTCTGCGCCAACGCGGCCTCACTTAGCTGGGCGGCCGTCTGACCAGGCGCGTAGATGCGCAACAGGTCGCGCGTCTCCTGCAGCATCGCCAAGCCGGCCTGCAACTGCGTCGTGTACGCTCGCGGCGGAGTCGTCATCGCGTCAGGCTAAAGTAAGGGTAAATCGCCACGCGGCGGTCGAAAGCCGCAAGATAGGCCGCAGCCATGCGGGCGAGCGCATCTTCCGAGGGACCATCTTGGCCGACTTGCCAGGGCCCCTTGATGGAGGTCGGGACTTTGGCCGTGTCCGCGATTTTCTTCAGGACCTCCAGCGCCGAAGCTTGGTCCGCGATGAGCTTGCGAGCTTCGGGGTTAGCAAACTCGCCGAGACGAGCGGCCAGGCGTTCTTCCCAATCTACCGGAAAACGAAAAAGGTGATAAACCCCCTGCACGCCGACCTTGCCAGCATCATGCTCTTGTGCGGCCAGCAAACAGGCCGAACGCATCCCCGCGGCAACCGCGGTGCGGGGGAAAATCGACCCGAGGTAAGCCCCGAGGGAAGAGTTGTTCAGAAACTTGCTTCGCCAGGCGCCTTCCCACCAGCCCTGGGCAGTGGTTTCACCTAAATAAGCGACGCACAGTCGCGCCCGGAGGACGGCAGAAAGATCAGCGGGGGCCGAAGACATAAAAGGGGAGACCACAAATCTGCCCAGCGATGACCTTTAATCAAGGGGAAGCCCTTAGCTGGCTGAGGAAATTATGCGCGGCGACCCCTGGGTCTTGCCTCAGGTAACTATACCCATATCCATACGGCTCATGAGTGAGATTAACCAGTTGATCGCCCTAGTCCGGCAGTTCCGGGATGAGCGCGACTGGGCGCAGTTCCATAACGCCAAGGACCTGGCGGCCGGTCTGAGCATCGAGGCAGGGGAGCTGCTTGA
>JACCDM010015822.1_pt1 | contig 15372 bp, 17 predicted proteins | sample 7445851 | NCBI WGS metagenome assembly JACCDM01 (sample SAMN15323438, study PRJNA562643) | freshwater metagenome | isolation source: river surface water | place: USA:Blue River Watershed | collected 2017-08-16
AGGTGATTGATTCGCCGTTGATGAAGTACACCATTCCTAACGGGCAAGGCGAGGGTGAGCGCCGCGTCAAGGTGGTCGGTAAGGATGATCCGAACGGCATGCGTTCCATCACGCTGGTGCGTGTGGCCCGCACAGTGGGGCCTTACACCTTGCTGGAAGTGACCATCAAAACGGGCCGCACCCATCAAATCCGTGTGCACTTGGCCAGCCAAGGCCACCCGATTGCGGGAGACGACAAATATGGCGACTTTGAACAAAACAAGTTGTTACAAAAAATGGGCCTCAAACGCATGTTCTTGCATGCGTGGCAACTCAAGTTTCAGCACCCACAAAGCGCGCGTTTGGTGACTTTGCAAGCGCCACTCCCACCTGAGTTGCAACACTTTGTGGACTCGGTTCAACCCCCCATCATTCAGCCCCACCTAGACGTATGAGTGTGCGACCTCGCCAATTTGATTTGATTGCGTTTGATTGGGACGGCACGTTGTTCGATTCCACCCAAATCATCACGCGCTGTATTCAAGCAGCCGTGGTCGATGTGGGCGGCGTGAAGCCGACACAGGAAGCCGCGTCTTATGTGATCGGCATGGCGCTCATGCCTGCCTTGGCCCATGCAGCGCCCGATGTGCCGCAAGAAAAATACGCTTTGCTGGGCGAGCGTTATCGCTTTCATTACATGCAGCACGCCAATGACATCACATTGTTCAACGGTGTGTTGCCTTTGCTTACCGCGCTGCGTGAACGTCATCACTGGCTGGCCGTGGCGACTGGAAAAAGCCGACGGGGTTTGGATGATGCGCTGCACACGGCTGAACTCAAGGGCGTGTTTGATGGCTCACGCACTGCAGATGAAACTGCAGGCAAGCCGCACCCCCGCATGCTGCACGAATTGATGCGCGAGTTTGGTGTCGCACCAGAACGCACGCTGATGATCGGTGACACCACGCACGATTTGCAAATGGCTGTGAATGCAGGTTGCGCCAGTGTGGGTGTGAGTTACGGTGCGCACGACCATGGTCAGTTTGAACCTTTAAAGCCCCGCTTTGTCGCGCACACCGTGAAGGCGCTGCACGATTGGTTGTTAGCCCATGCCTGATTCCAATTTAGAAATCATTCCTTTGTGCAACAGTGCAGATCTGGTGGAGCGTGGTCGTGCTGTGCCATTTGATGTGGTCTATGCGGGACAAACGTGTCGTGCGTTCGCCATTCGTTTTGAGGGGCAGCCCCACGCCTACCTCAACCGCTGTACCCATGTGGCCATGGAAATGGACTACCAACCCGATCAGTTTTTTGACGCCAGTGGGCGTTGGCTCATGTGTGCCACGCACGGCGCTGAATATGCGCCTGACACAGGGGCGTGCGCAGGCGGACCCTGCCGTGGCGGCTTGGTGAAAATTGAGCTTTTAGAAACGGATGGTGTGGTGCACTGGCATACTGCCTACAACCTGAAGCCTTTTGTATTTTTAGACTAAGACGCGAAGAGAAACAACGATGTCCGAACCCCATCAGTCCAATACCGACACACCCAGCCATAAAACGGTGTGGGAGCGCGATACCTTGGAGCGCTTGGCATTTGCCACTTTGGCGGAGCAGCGCGCCAGCCGTCGCTGGCGGATTTTTTTCCGTTTTGCATGGTTGACGTTGATCGCTGTGTTGCTTTGGACGGGTGCGCACAAAGGCGGCATGGGGGGCGCTAACCCTAGCCAGCCTCATACGGCGGTCGTTGCTATCAAGGGTGAAATTGCCGATGGCGCGGATGCCAGCGCCGAGTGGGTGATCACCGCTTTGCGTGCGGCCTTCGAAGACGAGGGCTCACAGGCGGTGGTGTTGCAAATCAACTCACCAGGGGGCAGCCCAGTGCAAGCGGGCATCATCAACGATGAAATTCGTCGCTTGAAAGAAAAACACAAAAAGCCCGTGTATGCCGTGGTGGAAGAGTCATGTGCCTCGGCGGCGTATTACATCGCTGTGGCCGCGGATGAAATTTATGTCGACAAAGCCAGCATTGTTGGCAGTATCGGTGTGCTGATGGATGGTTTTGGCTTCACTGGCTTGATGGACAAGCTCGGCGTTGAGCGACGCTTGATGACCGCTGGCGTGAACAAAGGTTTCTTAGACCCATTCAGCCCACAAACCAAACCTCAACGTGCCCACGCGCAAACTTTGTTGGACCAAATTCACCAACAGTTCATTCAGGTGGTACGTGAAGGCCGTGGCAAACGTCTGAAAGAAACGCCAGAGCTGTTCAGCGGTTTGTTCTGGAGTGGCGAGCAAGCCGTGGGACTTGGGCTCGCGGATGGCTTGGGTAACTTGGATTACGTCGCCCGTGAAATTGTGAAAGCCGAAGACATCATCGACTACACCCGCCATGAGAATGTGGCGGAACGCTTGGCCAAGCGTTTCGGTGCAGCCATTGGTGAAGGCGCTGTGCGGGCCTTGCAAACCATGCCCGCGGTGCGCTGAGTTTATTTGCCCAACAAAAACACGGTCGGTTCACCCGGAATTTGAATCTTCCCTGCGCTGCGCCAGGCTTGTACTGTTTTGCAGTGCACTTGCATGTCGGCCATGGTCAAACCACTGGCGCGCGCTAAGCGGGTGTTGCCTTGCAATCCTTGGACCAATGCGTCCCACAGGGCTTGATTGCGGTAAGGTGTTTCAATGAACAGCTGAGTTTGGCCGTGTTTGGCGGCTAGGTTTTCCAGCTCCCGCAAACGTTGCAGCCGTGCCGCACTGTCTTGCGGCAAGTAACCAACAAACGCAAAGTTTTGACCATTGAGGCCGCTGGCAGCTAAGGCCAGCAGCAGCGAGACGGGGCCGACCAGCGGCACCACGCGAATGCCTAACTCATGCGCTGCGCGTACCACCGATGCACCTGGGTCCGCCACTGCAGGCATACCTGCCTCACTGACCAAGCCGACATCATGGCCCGCTAAGGCTGCTTTGAGCATCGGTTTGGCGTCGAACTCGCCCGCGTGGTCACCCTTTTTGTGCACTTCGCGAGGCAGCTCGGTGATGGTGTTTTCTTGGATGGTTTTGGCCAGGGGCGCATGTGCATCCACCCGTTTCAAAAAAGCACGGGTGCTTTTGGCGTTCTCGGTGATCCAATGCGTCACGCCTGCCGCCACACGCAAAGTTTCTTGCGGTAACACGTCGGTAATGGGCGCTTGGGTGTCGCAGCCAAAGTCGAGTGGCGTGGGCACAAGGTAGAGCGTGCCTTTGGGCGTTGATGTGTTGGGTGTGCTGCTCATGGCTTCATGGCTCCCAGTAAATCAATGCCTGCTGCGCGCAGCAAGCGGGCCGTGCGAATCATGGGCAGGCCAATCAGGGCGGTGGGATCGTCGTTGTCGATGGCGTCAAGCAGGGCAATGCCCAGGCCTTCGCTCTTGGCGCTGCCAGCGCAGTCGTAGGGTTCTTCGGCGCGCAGATAGGCTTCAATTTCGGCATCGCTCAGGTCGCGAAAGTGCACCTTGATTTGTGCGAGTTCGGTTTGTTCAAACTGGCTTTCTATGCAGACCACTGACACGGCGGTTTGAAAAATGACGGTTTGGCCGCGCATGCGTTGCAGTTGCAGCACAGCCCGCTCGTGGGTGCCAGGCTTGCCCAGTGGCTCGCCATTCAGGTCAGCCACTTGGTCTGAACCAATCACCACCGCTTGGGGATGTAAGGCAGCCACGGCTTTTGCTTTGGCCAATGCCAATCGGGCGGCAAGCGCTTGCGGAGCTTCGCCCATTAACGGCGTTTCGTCTACATCTGGGCTGACGACGTCAAATGGCACGCGCAAACGCACAAGCAGTTCACGGCGGTAGCGGGAGGTAGAGCCCAAAATCAGGGCGCGTTGGAGCTGAGACATGGGGGGATTCTCTTACACTGACGCGCATGCAAAAACCAAAGAACCTTCACAGCCTCGATGTCAAAGCCTTTACCAAAGCGCAAATGCACTTGGAGGGTGACACGCCCGTGGTTGAGTTTGAGCGCTTGGCCGAGGACTGCATGGGCGAGGTGACGGGTCATGTGGTGTGGTCAGCCCAAGGCGCACTGGCGCCCGATCAAAGCGGTAAAGACGCCGCATGGCTGCACCTTGAGGCCAAGGCGACTGTGCCCTTGACCTGCCAGCGTTGCTTGCACCCCGTGCCCGTAGAGTTGCTGATTGAGCAAGATTTCCGCTTTGTGGCTGACGAAGCCACCGCGCTGGCGGAAGACGACGAGTCAGAGGAGGATCTCTTGGTCATGGAAGACAGCTTTGACTTGATGGCGCTGATTGAGGACGAGTTGCTGATGAGCTTGCCTTTGGTGCCTATGCATCCTATGTGTCTGAGTGAGCAGGCGCCAACTTCAAAAGAAGAAGAGGCGGTCTTGGCTGAGGCCAAGCCCAACCCGTTTGCCGTGTTGGCGGCGCTCAAAACGAGCAAGCACTGACCCCAGAGGAGTTGGGCTATAATTTAAGGCTTCGCGTCACGCTGACCTTTGGTTGGCTTGTGGCCCAACGGTTAACCCATATTTAGTTCCAGGAGCCGATCATGGCTGTTCAACAAAACAAAAAATCTCCTTCCAAGCGCGGCATGCACAACTCTCACGCAGCGTTGACAGCTCCCGGTACAGCCGTTGAGCCAACGACAGGTGAGGTTCATTTGCGTCATCACATCAGCCCCACTGGTTTCTACCGTGGTCGCAAAGTGTTGAAGACCAAGTCTGAAGCTTAATTACCCCATACCTCATAGGCCCGTGGCTGTCTTTGGCGCCTCGGGCTTTTGTTTTTTTGACGAGAAAAAACCTGCATGACCACTCTTGCTGTTGATTGCATGGGGGGCGACCATGGCCCGCGTGTCACGTTGGTGGCCTGTCGCCGTTTCTTAGACACGCATCCAGACGCCAAATTGTTGCTGGTCGGTTTGCCCGAAGCGCTGTCGTCCTTTTCTCATCCCCGGGCTCAAGTGGTGCCAGCTTCCGAAGTGGTGGCCATGGACGACCCCATCGAAGTGGCCTTGCGTCGCAAAAAAGATTCGTCCATGCGTGTGGCGATCGAGCAAGTCAAGACCGGAGCTGCTCAAGCTGTAGTATCTGCTGGTAATACGGGTGCATTGATGGCTATCGCACGCTATCTTCTTAAAACCATCGATGGCATTGACCGTCCAGCCATCGCGGGTCGCATGCCTGACTTCAAAGGTGGTGGCACGACCATGCTCGATTTGGGGGCCAATGTGGATTGCACCCCACATCATTTGTTGCAATTTGCGGTCATGGGTTCGGCCTTGGTGTCGGTGCTCGATAGCATCGAAAGCCCCACGGTGGGCTTGTTGAACATTGGCGAAGAAGACATTAAAGGTAACGAAGTCATTAAAAAAACGGGTGAATTGCTGCGTACTGCTGCCAATTCTGGCGATTTGAATTTTTACGGGAATGTGGAAGGCACGGACATTTACCAAGGCACGGTCAATTTGATCGTGTGCGATGGCTTTGTAGGTAATGTGGCCTTAAAAGCCAGCGAAGGCTTGGCGCACAAGATCAGCGAAACACTTAAAAATTCGTTTACGCACAATATCTTCACCAAAATTGCTGCCATTTTTTCTTATCCTGTGCTTTCCGACTTCAAGGACAAGGTTGATCACCGCCGTTACAACGGTGCGGCTTTGTTAGGGCTCAATGGCATCGTATTCAAGAGCCACGGATCCGCCGATGATGTGGCCTTTGGTACTGCTTTGAACCGCGCGTATGATGCAGCTCACCATAACTTGCTCGAACGTGTGCGTTCTCGCATTGCCCATGCGGCTCCTTTGTTAGCCCTCGGACAATCAGACGTCTCGGCCTGAGCCACCTGATTAATGACCCTTTTCTCCCGAATCACTGGCACTGGTAGTTTTCTTCCTCCACGCCGGTTGACCAATGCAGACTTGGTTGCGGAGCTCGCCACACAAGGTGTGGAAAGTTCAGACGAATGGATTGTTGAACGCACGGGCATCCGTGCCCGTCACTTTGCCGCCCCCGAGGTGAGCAGCAGCGATTTGGCCTTTGAGGCTTGCAAGCAAGCCCTAGATGCCGCCGGTCGCCGCCCCCAAGACATTGATCTCATCATCGTGGCCACGTCCACACCGGACATGGTTTTTCCCTCGACTGCTGCCATCTTGCAGCACAAGCTCGCTCAGATGGACGAGGATGCGGCGGGCATTGCTGGCGCTCCTGCCTTTGATGTGCAAGCCGTGTGCAGTGGCTTTATTTATGCGCTGACCGTGGCTGACGCCATGATTCGTGCAGGTAACGCCAAACGTGCGTTGGTGGTGGGCTCCGAAATTTTTTCGCGCTTGCTTGACTTTCAAGATCGTACGACTTGCGTTTTGTTTGGCGACGGCGCTGGCGCAGTGGTACTCGAGGCTTCCCAAACGCCAGGCGTGTTGGCCACTGACATTCATGCCGATGGCAAGCATGTGGGCATTTTGTGTGTGCCAGGCCATGTGCGTAATGGCGATATCTTGGGTGATCCTGTGCTCAAGATGGACGGTCAAGCCGTCTTCAAATTGGCGGTGGGCTTGTTGGAGGGGGCGGCACGCACAGTGTTGGACAAGGCCGGTCTGACGGAGGCCGACATCGATTGGCTGGTGCCGCACCAAGCCAATATCCGCATCATTCAAAGCACCGCTAAAAAGCTCAAACTGCCTATGGAGAAAGTCGTTTTAACGGTCCATGACCATGGCAATACCTCGGCGGCATCGATTCCATTGGCGCTCGATAAGGCTGTGCGCAGCGGCCAAGTGAAACAAGGTCAAACCCTCATGCTTGAAGGCGTGGGCGGTGGCTTCACTTGGGGCGCTGTCCTCGTCAAGTTGTAAGTCTGCGCAAGACTTGGTGTGACAAACTTTTAGACACGTTATGACTTCATTTGCATTCGTATTTCCAGGTCAAGGCTCTCAGTCGGTCGGTATGCTCGACGCTTGGGGCGACAACCCTGTGGTGGCTCAAACTTTGGTCGAGGCGTCTGACGCCATGGGCGAAGATATGGCCAAGCTCATCCACGAAGGTCCTAAAGAAGCTTTGGGTTTGACCACCAATACCCAGCCTGTAATGTTGGTGTCTGCCGTCGCAGCCTACCGTGCTTGGTTGGCTGAAGGTGGCGCAGTGCCCTCTGTGGTCGCTGGTCATTCTTTGGGTGAATATTCTGCTTTGGTGGCTTCTGGTGTGTTGACGCTGGCCCAGGCCGCACCGTTGGTGCGCTTCCGCGCTCAAGCCATGCAAGAAGCGGTACCCGTGGGCACAGGCGCCATGGCTGCTATTTTGGGTATGACAGCAGCCCAAGTGATGACTGGCTGCGCCGAGGCGCAAGCCACGTTTGGCGCAGGCTCTGCTGAAGTGGTGGAGGCTGTGAACTTCAACGACCCAGGCCAAACGGTGATTGCTGGCAGCAAGGCTGCTGTCGAAAAAGCGTGCGAAGTGCTCAAAGCCCATGGCGCCAAGCGCGCATTGCCATTGCCTGTGTCTGCACCTTTCCACTCCAGCTTGATGAAGCCAGCCGCGGAGCGCTTGAAAGAAAAACTTGCGATCACCACTTTTGCCGCTGCGCAAATCCCCGTGGTGAACAACATTGACGTGACAGTGGAAACCGATGCCGACCGTATCCGCGACGCGCTGTACCGCCAAGCCTTTGGCCCTGTGCGTTGGGTTGAGTGTGTCGCCGCCATCAAAGCACGCGGTGTGACCACCTTGGTCGAGTGCGGCCCAGGCAAGGTTTTGGCTGGGATGGTCAAGCGCATCGATGCTGATTTAACTGGCTTGCCTTTGTTTGACCCCGCCAGCTTGGCTGAAGTTAAAACTGTCTTGGCCTAATTCGAAGAGAACGAACATGAGCGACAACAAACAACATATTGCGCTGGTCACTGGCGCTTCACGCGGCATTGGCGCTGCGATCGCCCAAGAGTTGGCCCATCAAGGTTATTTGGTGATCGGCACCGCCACATCGGATGATGGCGCAGCCAAAATTTCTCAAGCGCTCTCTGCGCATGCAGGTTGCCGTGGTGCGAATCTGAATGTGAACGATGTTGCGGCAGTTGAAGCCTTGATTGACCAAATTACCAAAGACCACGGCGCGTTGCATGTGTTGGTCAACAACGCGGGTATCACGCGTGACACCTTGGCCATGCGCATGAAAGACGATGATTGGGATGCGGTCATCGACACCAACCTCAAAGCCGTATTCCGCGTGTCGCGTGCAGTGATTCGCCCCATGATGAAGCAGCGCTATGGCCGCATCATCAACATCACCAGCGTGGTGGGTGCGTCTGGTAATCCCGGGCAAGCCAACTATGCTGCAGCCAAGGCGGGTGTGGCAGGCATGACACGTGCGTTGGCGCGTGAGTTGGGGAGCCGGGGCATCACGGTCAACTGCGTGGCCCCTGGCTTCATCGAAACCGACATGACCGCGTCACTGCCGGAAGAGCAACAAAAAGCCTTGCTGGGTCAAATTCCCTTAGGACACCTCGGCAAACCTTCTGACATTGCCCATGCGGTGGCCTATTTGGCAGGCGCACACGCCAGTTATGTGACGGGTCAAGAGTTGCATGTCAACGGCGGCATGTTCATGGCGTAATTGATCAGAAATCAAGACCCCAACAAAAAATTTATACGGTCAGGCCGTCCGGTTAAAATTACGGCCTTATTCACAACCCTTAGAGGGAATCCATGAGCGATATCGAAACACGTGTCAAAAAAATCATTGCTGAACAACTCGGCGTTGAAGAGTCACAAGTCACCAACGAAAAAGCCTTTGTGGCCGATTTGGGTGCTGACTCCTTGGACACAGTGGAATTGGTGATGGCGTTGGAAGACGAGTTCGGAATTGAAATTCCTGACGAAGATGCCGAAAAAATCAACACCGTGCAAAACGCGATTGACTACGCGTTGGCCCACAAAAAAGCCTAATTAGGAAAAACGCATGAGCCGTCGTCGCGTCGTCGTGACCGGCCTGGGTTGTATCAGCCCCGTGGGAAACACGGTGGCTGACGCTTGGGCCAATCTTTTAGCTGGCAAATCAGGGATCGCGAACATCACGCGCTTTGATGCCTCTGCCATCAATTGCCACTTTGCAGGCGAAGTAAAAGATTTAGACCTTGACCAGTACATTGCCCCGAAAGAGGCACGTGCCATGGATAAGTTCATTCACTACGGCATCGCTGCCGCGGTTCAAGCGGTTCAGGACTCAGGTTTGGTCACCGACGAAGCCTTGAGTGAAGAAGAGGCAACGCGCATTGGTGTTGTGATTGGTTCTGGTATTGGTGGTTTGCCACTCATTGAAGACATGCATAGCGAATTGTTGGCCAAAGGGCCTCGTCGCATTTCGCCGTTCTTCGTGCCAGCGTCCATCATCAACATGATCTCTGGCCATGTGTCGATGCGTTACGGCTTCAAAGGTCCTAACTTGGCCGTGGTCACTGCCTGTACGACGGGCTTGCACAGCATTGGAGAAGCCGGTCGTCATATCGAGTATGGCGACGCCGATGTCATGATTGCGGGTGGTGCTGAGTGTTGTATGTCGCCTTTGGGCGTGGGTGGCTTTGCGGCCATGCGCGCACTGTCTACCCGCAATGACGATCCTGCTACTGCGTCTCGTCCTTGGGACAAAGACCGTGACGGGTTTGTGTTGGGCGAAGGTGCGGGTGTGTTGGTGCTCGAGGAATACGAACACGCCAAAGCACGCGGCGCAAAAATTTACGCTGAGCTGGGTGGCTACGGCCTCAGCGCAGATGCGGGCCACATGACTGCCCCCAACATGGACGGCCCACGTCGTGCCATGCTCAGCGCGCTGCGCAACGCGGGTGTCAATACCGATCAGGTCGATTACTTGAATGCGCACGGTACATCCACCCCATTGGGTGATGTCAACGAAACCAATGCCATCAAAGCAGCCTTGGGCGATCACGCCAAGAAGGTCGTTGTGAACTCCACCAAGTCGATGACAGGTCACTTGTTGGGTGGTGCGGGTGGCATTGAGAGTGTGTTCACTGTGCTGGCGGTTCATCATCAAAAGAGCCCGCCGACCATCAACATCTTCAACCAAGATCCCGAATGTGACTTGGACTACTGCGCTAATACTGCGCGTGACATGAAGATTGATGTCGCACTGAAGAATAATTTTGGATTTGGCGGTACCAACGGCGCCTTGGTTTTCAAGCGCGTTTAAGGTCCTCTCCATGTACAACGCCCCATCGGTTGCATATCCGGTGGGGCGTTGTGCATTTCTGCGCTTGCTGTATGCAGCCTTATCCATTGGAACGACAGCGGTATTGATTTATTGGTTCATGTGCCAGGGTTTGAGTGGCGCCTGGTTTGCAGCCACGATGGCAACTGTTCTTGGACTCGTCGGGGGTGTCTTTGCATGGCGTCAGACTGCCATGCTGAGTTGGCATGATGGCGTATGGTGTTTGCAGAGGCAGTCGGACGGCTTGCCAGATTCGCTTGGTGAGGTGCAGGTGATGTTGGATTTGCAGAAGACCTTGCTTTTGCGCTGGCAACCCACATCTGACACACTGCGTTCCCCATCGCTTTGGTTGTGGCTGGGCGCAGAGCGATCCAGCGCACATTGGCACGATTTGCGGTGCGCTGTTTACCAGCGCCAAGAATTGAAGGAAGAAAAATGGCTTACCCATTGGCAGTGAAGCGTTCGACACTTGTTGGTTTGTTGTGCAGTGCCTTGTGGCTGTCTGCTTTTACCGTTTCCGTGGTCACGACAGCGCATGCGCAGGTCGTGCGCGGTTTGCCAGACTTCACCGAATTGGTGGAGTTGGTCGGTCCATCTGTGGTGAACATTCGCACGATTGAAAAAGTGGCAGCACGAGATGTGCAGTCCAACGAACCTGATGCAGAAATGCAGGAGTTCTTTCGTCGCTTTTTTGGGGTGCCCATGCCTTCACCCAACAACCCACGTCAACAACGCCCCAACCGCGCTCAGCCTGAGGAGCAACCCAAAGGGGTCGGTTCAGGATTTATTTTGTCAGCCGATGGTTTTGTGATGACCAACGCGCACGTGGTCGATGGCGCGGATCAAGTACTTGTGACATTGCCTGACAAGCGTGAGTTCAAAGCACGCATCGTCGGCGCGGACAAACGCACGGATGTGGCTGTTGTCAAGATTGAGGCGACGGGCTTGCCTGCAGTCAAGATAGGGGATGTGAACCGACTCAAGGTCGGAGAGTGGGTCATGGCCATTGGGTCGCCCTTTGGGCTTGACAACACCGTCACAGCAGGCATTGTGAGTGCCAAGCAACGTGACACGGGCGAGTATTTGCCCTTCATTCAAACCGACGTGGCCATCAACCCCGGTAACTCGGGGGGGCCCCTGATCAATATGCGCGGCGAAGTGGTGGGCATTAACAGTCAAATCTACTCACGATCGGGTGGCTTCATGGGGATTTCGTTTGCGATTCCAATCGATGAAGCCGTGCGCGTGAGCGAGCAATTGCGCTCCACAGGCAAGGTGCAACGTGGTCGCCTGGGGGTACAGATTGATCAAGTCAGCAAAGAGGTGGCCGAGTCTTTGGGGCTTGCCAAAGCGCAAGGCGCCTTGGTGCGAGGGGTCGAGCAGGGGTCGCCAGCAGAAAAAGCAGGCTTAGAGCCCGGCGACATTATTTTGAAGTTCGACGGCAAGACCATTGATAAATCGACTGATTTGCCTCGCATGGTGGGTAACACCAAACCTGGTACGCGGAGTAATTTGCAGTTGTGGCGGCGCGGAAGCCTCAAAGAGTTGCCGATCACGGTGGGTGAATTTGAGGCGGACAAGCCCGTGAAGAAGGCCTCTGCCCCAGAGAAGGTGCCCGCAACCACTGTGGCGCAAGTTTTGGGATTGACGGTGGCTGACTTAACGGACGCTCAAAAAAAGGAACTCAAGTTGCGGGGAGGTGTACGTGTCGATGCCGTGGCTGAACCAGCGTCACGCGCTGGGATTCAAGAGGGCGATGTGATTTTGGCGCTGGCCAATATCGAAACACCGAATGTGCAGACCCTGGAAGCGCTGGCGGCCAAATTGGACCGTAGCAAAGCCGTGAGTTTGTTGATTCGCCGGGGCGAGTGGGCGCAATACACGCTGATTCGTCCCGCACGCTAAAGCCCCAAGATGTAGTCGGGAATGGGGGTGCTTGAAAAATATTTTTGTGCCCCTGGAAAATACTTTATAAGTTTGCGCACACTAACTTGAAGTCTGTGTTCAAGCTCTTTTTGTATAGAATCAAGGGGTTGAATGCGTTTTTGCGATATATCGCAAGCCAGAAACTCCACGATACGGGATTGGTCGACTGACTCCACAGGTGATCCACAGATCGCCCACACGTTGTTCCAAAACCTCTTTGTCAAAATGTTAATAAGCTGTGGATAGATTCGTGTTGCGAGCCCGCAACGAGGCCTGGGTCATGTTGAGACCGCTGTGCAATTCGGGCTTTTTGCCTACAATGAACTCCCAACTTATGCAGTTGCCATTGCTTGTTGGTTCTGGGCGCGTCAGCAGATGACGCGCCCTTTTTTCATGGCGCTCCCCCTTTGAATTCAATCACTTAAGTGTTCCCGTTGATGAACAACATCAGAAACTTTTCAATCATTGCCCACATTGATCACGGCAAATCGACGCTCGCCGATCGTTTGATTCAGCGCTGTGGAGGACTTGAAGAGCGTGACATGGAAGCGCAAGTTCTCGACTCGATGGACATCGAGAAAGAGCGTGGGATAACTATCAAAGCGCAGACAGCAGCACTGCAATACAAAGCAAAAGATGGTCAGGTCTATAACTTGAACTTGATCGACACACCGGGTCATGTGGACTTCTCATACGAAGTCTCGCGCTCACTTTCTGCATGTGAAGGCGCGCTACTGGTCGTCGATGCGAGTCAGGGTGTGGAGGCGCAAACCGTTGCCAACTGTTACACCGCACTCGACCTCGGTGTCGAAGTCGTGCCCGTGCTCAACAAAATGGATTTGCCCAATGCCGATCCTGAAAATGCGAAAGCAGAAATTGAAGACGTGATTGGCATCGATGCCACTGACGCGATTCCTTGCTCGGCCAAAACGGGTTTGGGCATTGACGAAATCTTAGAAGCGGTGGTTGCCAAGATACCTCCGCCGCAAGGCAACAAAGACGCACCCCTGCGCGCCATGATCATCGACAGCTGGTTTGACAGCTACGTGGGCGTGGTGATGTTGGTGCGTGTGGTTGATGGCCGCTTGGGCAAAGGCGAGCGTTTCAAAATGATGGCGACCAATGCCGTCTACAACGCTGACAACCTGGGGGTCTTCACGCCTGCTAACGAGCCGCGTCAGTCGCTCGAAGCGGGTCAAGTGGGCTACATCATTGCGGGCATCAAAGAGTTGCAAGCCGCCAAGGTGGGAGACACCATCACTTTGGAAAAGAAGCTGCCCAACAATTTAGGTCCTGCTGAAGAAGCCTTGCCAGGCTTTAAAGAAATTCAGCCGCAGGTCTTTGCGGGTTTGTATCCCACCGAGGCCAATCAATATGATGGGTTGCGCGACGCATTAGAGAAGCTCAAGCTCAATGACGCTTCCTTGCAATACGAGCCTGAAGTGTCGCAAGCGCTGGGTTTTGGCTTCCGTTGTGGCTTCCTCGGTTTGTTGCACATGGAAATTGTGCAAGAGCGCTTAGAGCGTGAGTTTGACCAAGACCTCATCACCACTGCGCCAAGCGTGGTTTATCAAGTGGTTATGCCCGGTGACGAAGTCGTGATGGTCGAAAACCCATCCAAGATGCCCGACCAAGGCAAGTTGCACGAAATTCGCGAACCCATCGTGACCGTGCACTTGTACATGCCACAAGACTATGTCGGTCCAGTGATGACCTTGGCCAACCAAAAACGTGGGGTGCAAATCAATATGGCGTACCACGGCCGCCAAGTCATGCTCACCTACGAAATGCCCTTGGGCGAAATCGTGCTCGACTTCTTTGACAAGCTCAAATCGGTTTCACGTGGCTACGCGTCGATGGACTATGAATTCAAAGAGTACCGCGCCTCCGACGTGGTGAAGGTCGACATCTTGCTCAACGGCGAGAAGGTCGATGCCCTGTCCATCATCGTGCACCGTTCACAGTCGCAGTACCGTGGTCGTGCGGTGGTGGCCAAGATGCGAGAGATTATTAGTCGTCAGATGTATGACGTGGCGATTCAAGCGGCGATTGGTTCCAACATCATCGCGCGCGAAACCATCAAGGCTTTGCGCAAGAACGTGCTGGCAAAATGCTATGGTGGCGACATCAGCCGCAAGCGCAAACTGCTCGAGAAGCAAAAAGCAGGTAAAAAGCGTATGAAACAAATTGGTTCGGTGGAAGTTCCGCAAGAAGCCTTCTTGGCCATCTTGCAGGTGGAGGATTGATGGCGACGTTGACCGCATTCGTGCTGGCAGCCTTTTTGGGCTACGCCGGTTCTTGGTATCTGGGCATGATTGAAGGCAACTTTGCCTTGCTCATGTTCATGGCCACTGTTGTGACCGGTATTTACTGGTTGGCCGAACGTTTTTATTTCTTGCCCCAACGCCAAGCTGCGGCTGATCAGTTGCAAGCAGAAGCGGACAAACGTACGGCGGAACTCAAGGCGCAGGGCATTACCCAAGTTGATGTGAATGTGAGCGAAGCCAAAGAGCGTCTGTTCATGCAACCTTGGTGGCTGGATTGGACAGCGGGCTTGTTTCCCGTCATCGCCGTGGTGTTTGTGCTGCGCTCCTTCTTGTTTGAGCCCTTCAAAATTCCATCGGGCTCAATGATTCCTACCTTGCTCGTGGGCGATTTGATTTTGGTGAATAAATACCACTACGGCGTGCGCTTGCCTGTGGTCAATATCAAACTCACAGAGGGCAACCCTGTGCAGCGCGGTGATGTGATGGTGTTTCGTTACCCGCCAAAGCCAAGTTTGGACTACATCAAGCGTGTCGTCGGCGTGCCTGGCGATGAAGTGGCTTACTTGAACAAACAACTCACCATCAATGGCCAACCTGTTGTGAAAGCGGCACGTGCTGATTTCTTTGATCAAGACAGTATGCGGTATATCACCCAATTCGAAGAGAAATTACCTTTGGGTACGCAGTCTTCAGAGATGAAAGGCGTGCGTACGCATAACTTGCTCAACGACAAAGACCGCCCTTCGTTCATTCCGGGCGCTGACGACTTTGCGTTCAAAGACAACTGCCACTACACCGTCGAAGGTGTGACCTGCAAGGTGCCTGCCGGCCACTACTTCATGATGGGCGATAACCGCGACAACTCACTCGACTCGCGCTACTGGGGCTTTGTGCCAGAGAAAAACATTGTGGGCAAAGCCTTCTTTGTTTGGATGAACTTTGGCAGCCTCTCGCGCATCGGCGCATTTCAATGACATCACGCGCACGTACAGCCCGTCC
>JACCDM010077696.1_pt1 | contig 15369 bp, 15 predicted proteins | sample 7445851 | NCBI WGS metagenome assembly JACCDM01 (sample SAMN15323438, study PRJNA562643) | freshwater metagenome | isolation source: river surface water | place: USA:Blue River Watershed | collected 2017-08-16
AAAGACCTGGTGCTGCTGGTGCTGACCTTCATGGTCGGCAGCATCACGCTGGCACACGGGCGTACCAGCATGATGCAAGGCGCGGTGCACCTGGTGATCTTTGCGGCCTTCCTGTTCCTCGCGCTGGTACCTTGAGCGGCAAGGCTCAGGCGGCGCTGCAGACCGGCACGCGCGGCGCGATCGCGCACATCAGCTCGTAGCCCACGGTGCCTGCGGCCTGCGCCACCTCGTCGATCGAGAGCAGGGCGCCCGAGTCGGCGCGGCCCCAGAGGGTCACGGTGCTGCCAAACCCCGCCTGCGGCAGCGTGCTCAGGTCCACCGTCAGCATGTCCATGCTCACCCGCCCCAGGGTGCGGCTGCGCACCCCGTCGACCAGCACCGGGGTGCCGGTCGGGCACAGGCGCGGGTAGCCGTCGGCATAGCCACAGGCCACGATGCCGATGCGCATGGGCTGCTCGGCGGTGAAGGTCGAACCGTAGCCCACGCTGTCGCCGGGCTGCAGCTGTTGCACCGCGATGATGCGGGCCTGCAGGCTCATGGCCGGCTGCAAGCCCCAATCGCTGGCGCTGTGCTCGGGAAAGTCGGGCGCACTGCCATAGACCGCGATGCCCGGCCGCACCCAGTCGGCACGCACGGCCGCCTCTGCCGCATGGCGCAAGGTGGCCGCGCTGTTGGAGAGGGTGCGCTCGCCCGGCAAATCGCGCGTGGCCTCGGCAAAGCGCGCCATCTGGTGCGCGATGCCACGCGGGCCGTCGGCATCGCTGAAGTGCGTCATGAGCGAGATCTCGTCCACCTGCGGCAACGCGTTCAGGCGCGTCCAGGCGGCGCGGTAGCGCTCGGGGGTGAAGCCCAGGCGGTTCATGCCCGAATTCATCTTGAGGAAGACCCGGTGTGGCTCGTGCGTCTTGTGCAGCGCCAGCATGTCGATCTGCTCGTCGCAGTGCACCGTGTGCCACAGGCCCAGGCGCGAGCACAGCTCCAGGTCGCGCGGCTCGAACACGCCTTCGAGCAACAGGATCGGGCCGCGCCAGCCCAGGGCGCGCACACGCTGGGCTTCGCTCAGGTCGAGCAGGGCAAAGCCATCGGCCCCGCGCAGGCCCTCAAAAGCGTGCTCGATGCCATGGCCATAGGCATTGGCCTTGACCACGGCCCAGACACGCGCATCCGCCGCCCCCTCACGCGCACGCTGGAGGTTGTGACGCAAGGCCTCGGTATGGATGGTGCACTGAATCGGACGGGGCATGGGGATCACTCGGCAGGACCCGACGAGTGTGCCAGCATTTTCGGGCACGGCGCGGGCCCTTGGCGCGCCGGCAACCCCGGCCCGGCAGGGCCATTCAAATGCTTTACACTGGCGCGCGGCTGGGGCTCGCTGGTGTCTGCAGTCTGTTCCATCCCTCCAAGCCCTGCCCATGGAAGTCTTTCAGTTACTGATGCCCATCTTCACAGAATACGGTTACCTGGCCGTGTTCGTGATGCTGCTCATCTGCGGCTTCGGCGTGCCGATCCCGGAAGACGTGACGCTGGTCACCGGTGGCGTGATCGCCGGGCTGGGTCACGCCGACGTGCACACCATGTTTGCCGTCGGCATGGCCGGTGTGATGGTGGGCGACGGCCTCATGTTCACCCTGGGCCGGCTCTATGGCCAGCGCATCCAGCGCCTGCCCGGCTTTCGCAAGATCCTCACCCCCGAACGCTTTGCCAGCGCCCAAGAGGCCTTCCGGAAATACGGCAAGTGGGTGATGTTCGTGGCCCGCTTCCTGCCCGGCCTGCGCACACCGGTGTTCTTTTCGGCGGGCATGAGCCACCGGGTCAGCTTTGCCACCTGGTTCTTCATGGACGGCTTTGCCGCCATCATCAGCGTGCCCATCTGGGTCTACCTGGGCTACTTCGGTGCCCAGAACTGGGACTGGATGTTCGGCGTGCTGCGCCAGTTCCAGCACGGCATCTTTGCGCTGCTGGCCATGGGCGGCGGCTGGCTGGTCTGGCGCTGGTGGAAGAAGCGGCAGGCGGCGCGCGCGCGTGACGGTGCCTGAAGGCCCGATGCGGCCGCTGCACACCCCGCTGGCGGTCACCTGCCTGCTGGTCAATGCCTTTTTCTGGGGCATCTCCTGGTGGCCTTTCCGACAACTGGAACTGCAGGGCCTGCACCCGCTGTGGGCCACCGCCATCGTGTATGGCACGGTCTTTGTGCTGATTGCCCTGTGGTGTGTCTGGCAGCGCACTGACTGGCGCGCTTGGCGCCAACACCCCGGGCTGTGGGCGCTGATGGTCGCCTCGGGTCTGACCAATGTGGGCTTCAACTGGGCCGTCACCGTGGGCGATGTGGTGCGCGTGGTGCTCCTGTTCTACCTGATGCCCGCTTGGTCGGTGGCCGTGGCCTGGCTGTTGCTGGGCGACCGCCCACACCGCGCGGCCCTCTTGCGGCTGCTGCTGGCCCTGGCCGGCCTGTTCATCGTGCTCAAGACGCCCGGCACGCCCTGGCCCGTGCCCGAGAGCCTGGCCGATGTGCTGGCCCTGTGTGGCGGCCTGAGCTTTGCGGTGACCAATGTGCTCTTGCTCAAGCTCAAGGACTCGCCCGAATCGGCCCGCATGCTGGCCATGTTCGGCGGCGGCACCCTGATGGCCACGCTGACCGTGCTGCTGGGCCTGGCCACCGGCGTGGTGGCCGCTGGCGCCAGCCCCACATGGGGCTGGGCTCCTTTGCTGGCGGCGCTCTCGCTGGCCTTTTTGCTGGGCAACCTGGCCCTGCAGTACGGCGCTGCGCGGCTGGCCGCCCACACCACGGCACTGGTCATGTTGTCCGAGGTCGTGTTCGCCTCGGTGTCTTCGGTCATACTGGACGCCGCCCAGTGGGACACCCGCACCGGCATCGGCGGCGCGCTGATTCTGCTGGCCGCATTGCTGTCTGTCCTGCCCCACCCACGCAAGGAAAGCCCATGAGCACCATTTACGACTTTGAGGCCCTGAGCATCGACGGCCAGAACGTGGCCCTGTCGCAGCACCGCGGCCAGGTGATGCTGATCGTCAACACCGCCAGCGCCTGCGGCTTCACGCCGCAGTTTGCCGGCCTGGAAAAACTGCACCAGCAATATGAGCCGCAGGGCCTGGCCGTGATCGGCTTTCCCTGCAACCAATTCGGCGGCCAGGACCCGGGCGACGACGCGCAGATCGCCAGCTTTTGCCAGAAAAACTATGGCGTGAGCTTCCAGATGATGAGCAAGGTCAAGGTCAACGGCGATGGCGCCCACCCGCTCTACCAGTGGCTCACCGCTGAAGCCCCCGGCCTGCTGGGCAGCAAGGCCATCAAGTGGAACTTCACCAAGTTCCTGGTCGGGCGCGACGGCCGCGTGATCAAGCGCTATGCGCCTCAAGACGCGCCCGCAAAAATCGCCCAGGACATCGAGGCCGCGCTGGCCGCCTGAGCGGCAGCCTTGGATCAGGCCGCCAGCGCCTGAGCCAGCAACTCCACCCAATGCCGCACCGGCGTGTTGCAGCCGCTTTGCAGGTGGGTGATGCAGCCGATGTTGGCGCTGAGGATGCCTTCGGGCTGCAGCGCCTGCAGATGGCCGAGCTTGCGGTCGCGCAGCTGCTTGGACAGATCCGGGTTGAGCACGCTGTAGGTGCCGGCCGAGCCGCAGCACAGGTGCGATTCGTTCGTGGCGGTTTTCACCTGAAAGCCGAGCTGCGTGAGCAAGGCCTCGACACCCCCCTTGAGCTGCTGGCCATGCTGCAGCGTGCAGGGCGGGTGGTAGGCCTGCAGACCGGCCGCTTGCAGGGCCTCGGCATTGATCTTTGTCTTGAGTTCGGGCAGCAATGCGGGCATCAGCTCGCTGAGGTCTTGGGTCAGGGCGCTGATGCGTGCCGCCTTGTCGGCATAAGCGGCGTCGTGCCGCAGCACATGGCCGTAGTCCTTGACCATCACGCCGCAGCCCGAGGCGTTCATCACGATCGCCTCGACCTCGCCCGACTCGACCAACGGCCACCAGGCGTCGATGTTGGCGCGCATCTGCGCGGTGCCGCCGTCCTGGTCGTTCAGGTGGAACTTGAGCGCCCCGCAGCAACCGGCTTCGGGCGCGATCACCGTCTGGATGCCGCAGGCGTCGAGCACGCGGGCGGTAGCGCTGTTGATGTTGGGGCTCATGGCGGGCTGCACGCAACCGGCCAGCATCAGCACCTTGCGCGCATGCTGGGCCGTGGGCCAGGCACCGGGGTTTTGCGGCGCGGGCACTTTGGCCTGCAGGCTTTCGGGCAGCAGGCCGCGCACGCTCTGGCCCAGCTTCATGGCCGGGGCAAAGAGGGGCGAGGGCAAGCCTTCCTTGAGCGCCCAGCGCAAGGCTTTTTCGCCCAGCGGGCGCGGCACCTTGGCATCCACCAGCTTGCGGCCAATGTCCACCAGGTGGCCGTACTGCACGCCGCTGGGGCAGGTGCTTTCGCAGTTGCGGCAGGTCAAGCAGCGGTCCAGGTGCTGCTGGGTCTTGCGCGTGGGCTCGGCCCCTTCAAGCACCTGCTTCATCAAATAGATGCGCCCACGCGGGCCATCGAGCTCGTCGCCCAGCAGCTGGTAGGTCGGACAGGTGGCGGTGCAAAAGCCGCAGTGCACGCACTTGCGCAAGATGGCTTCGGCTTCGATGCCTTCGGGCGTGCCTTGGTATTCGGGGGCGAGGTTGGTTTGCATGGTGTGGTCTTCAAAGCCCCAGGCGGCCCGTGGCGAACACGCCCTGCGGGTCAAACTGCTTCTGCAGCTCGCGCTGGATGCGCTGCAGCACCGGGTCCAGCGCTGCATGCACACCCACCGCCTTGTCTGAAGCGCCGCCGAGTGGGCTGGCGCGGAACATCGTGGCGTGGCCGCGCACACGCTGTGCGGCTTCGCGCAGGGCGGCCGCCGCGGTGGCGGGCGCCCACAGCCAGCGCTGGGCGCCTTGCCATTCGATGTATTGCGGGTAGGGCAAATCGATCACCGGCGCCGTCTGCGGCACCGACAGGCGCCACAGGCACAGCTCGCCGCTGGGCGGTTCAAAAAACTGCAGGGTCTGCTCGCCGCTGGCGCGCCAGTCCTGCAGCGCTTCGGCGTTGTCCATGCGCAGCACCTTGGCGCCCAGCGCCTGCGCGTCCGCGCCCATGCGCGTGACGGCCGATTCGACCGCCGCCACCGCGCCCCGCAGGCGCACAAACAAGTAATCGTCGCCAGGGTTTGACAAGGTGTCGTGCACCCAGGCGCTCGCATTGAGCGGCAGGGGCTGACCGCCCCAGCGGTGCAGCACATCCAGCGCGTCTTTCTGGCCGATGCCCACGCACATGAGCGTGGCTTCGGCCGGCGCCACCGGCAGCACCTTGAGGCTGACTTCGGTGACGATGCCCAGCGTGCCCCAGCTGCCCGCCAGCAGGCGGCTGACGTCGTAGCCCGCCACGTTCTTCATCACCTGGCCGCCAAAGGTCAGGTCTTCGCCCTTGCCGTTGACCATGCGCAAGCCCAGCACAAAGTCGCGCACCGCACCCACGCTGGCACGGGCCGGCCCCGACAGACCGGCCGCCACCATGCCGCCGACGGTGGCGCCGGGGCCAAAGTGCGGCGGCTCGAAGGCCAGGCACTGGCCTTTTTCGGCCAGCACGGCTTCGAGTTCGGCCAGCGGCGTGCCGCAACGGGCGGTGACCACCAGCTCGCTGGGCTCGTAACTGATGATGCCCTTGTAAACGCGGGTGTCGAGCACCTCACCTTGCAGCGGCGCGCCCCAAAAATCCTTGGTGCCGCCCCCGCGCAAGCGCAAGGTTCGGCCCGCGGCCGCGGCGGCGCGCACGGCGTCGATCAGTGTTTGGTGTTGGGCATCCATGGAGGACATGGTAAACCGGGCGTCTCGCTGGGGTCTTGAATTTTTTGAATGCGGGGCGTGTGGGAAATTGCGGCCTTCAGGGCTTGCCCACATCCACGGGCAAACCCGCCACCTTCACCCGCATCGCCCACACGCACCCCGACCCAGGGTACTGCGCCAGCTCGGCCTCGCTGCGGCCATGGCGGGCGGTGGTGATGAACAGGGTTTTCAGGTCCGTGCCACCAAAGCAGGGCATGGTGGGGCACAGGGCTGGGGTGGGCACTTCGGCCAACACTTGCCCGTTGGGTGCGATGCGCAGCAGGCGCCCGCCTTCGTATTGGGCGCTCCAGTAGCCGCCTTCGGCATCGACCACCGCGCCGTCGGGCCGGCCGCCGTAGGGCGTGGCGCTGCCCCAGGCCCAGCCGGCGGGTTTGGGCGCGGCTTGGTAGAACACGCGGGGGTTGGTGAGTTGGCCACTGGCGGCGTCAAAGTCAAAAGCGCGCACCTGGTGGGCGGCGGTGTCGGCCCAATGCAGAGTGCGGCCATCGGCTGACCAGGCCAGGCCGTTGGCCGTGACCACACCCCCTTGCATGGCCTGCAGGCCCTGACCACCGAGCATGTAGAGCGTGCCCAGCGCTTGGTCTTTGGGCTCGTACAGGCTACCGACCCAAAAGCGGCCTTGCGCGTCGCACTTGCCGTCGTTGAAGCGTTGCTTCGTGGTGTCATACGGCGCAGCCGCCAGCAACTGCAAGGGGCCACCCCACTCGCGAGCGCGGTAAATGCCGCTGCGCAGCGCCAGCACCAGGCCACCGCCGTGCAGGGGCGCGATGCAGCCGGGCTCTTCATCGAGTGGCCAGTGCTCCACCGGGCCGCTGGCCTGCAAGCCAGCGAGCGCCAGGCGCTTGATGCGCCGACCGGGGATGTCCACCCAATACAGGCGCTGTTCGGCGGGGTGCCAGAAGGGCGATTCGCCCAGGCCGTCAGGCTCGGTGGTGATGCGGGTCCAGGGGCTCATGCGGGGCATGATGTCGTCAGCGGCGCCCCATCAATCGGCCTTGCCCACGGTTTGCAGTTCTGGCGTGTTGCGGCGCAGGGTGGGCAAGCCCACGCCCGAGGCGTCAAAACCGCCATCGACCGCGATGTACTGGCCGTTGATGAAGCTGGCCTGGGGGCTGCACAAAAAGCCCACTGTGTTGGCCATCTCTTCGGTGCTGCCGTAGCGGCCCAGCGGAATGGTGTCGTAGTAGTCGGAGCGGATGGCCACGCTGTGCACCAGCTTGGCCATCTCGGTTTCCACCGGGCCGGGGCAGATGACGTTCACGCGCACGCCGTAGTTGCCGAGTTCGGCGGCGTATTGCTTGGTCAGGTGGATGAGTGCGGCCTTGCTGGTGCCATAAGCCACGCGCAAGGTGCTGGCGCGCAGGCCCGAGATGGACGCAATGTTGACGATGGCGCCGCTGCGCTGGCGCGCCATGACGGCGCCAAAGGCCTGCGTGCACAAAAACGCGCCGTCCAGGTTGGTCGACAGCACGGTGCGCCATTCTTCAAAGCTGGTCTCGAGCGCGGGCTTGAACACGGCCACGCCCGCGTTGTTGACCAGCGCGTCCACGCGGCCAAAGCGCGCCATGACCAGGGCCGCAGCGGCCTGCACCTGTTCGGGCTGGGACACATCGGTGTGCAGACACAGCACATCGTCCGGCCGGTTCAGCGTTTTTTCTGTGGCGTCCAGCGTGGCCTGGTCGATGTCCAGCAGAACCACCTGGTGACCGTGGGCCAGAAACCACTGGCCAATGGCCAGACCAATGCCACGGGCGCCGCCCGTCACGACGGCCACTTTGCGATCTGCCATGTTCCGATCTGCCGATGTCATGCGTTTGCCTCTGTGCGTCAAAGCCCACACCATAGCAAAAAGCCCGCGCACCAGGGTGCAGCGGGCTTGGGCATGCGGGTGGCTGGCGCCACCCGGCAGGCGGGGATCAGCCGTGGTAAGCGGACTCGCCGTGCGAGGCGATGTCGAGGCCTTCGCGCTCTTCCTCTTCCGTCACACGCAGGCCCACGGTGAGGTCGACGATCTTGTAGGCAATCACCGAGACCACACCCGACCAGACCACCGTCAGCAGCACGGCCTTGGCCTGGGTCCAGACCTGGGCGGCGATCGAGTAATCGGCGGCGGTGACCATGGTGGCGGTCGCCCAGTCGGCCACGAAGCCGGGGCCACCGAGGCTGGGCGAGTTGAACACGCCGGTCAGCAGGGCGCCGATGATGCCGCAGACACCGTGCACGCCAAACACGTCCAGCGAGTCGTCGGCACCCAGCAGCTTCTTGAGGCCATTGACGCCCCACAGGCCACCAAAACCACCGATGAAGCCGATGATCAGCGCACCGCCGATGCCGACGTTGCCCGCGGCCGGGGTGATGGCCACCAGGCCGGCGACGGCACCGGAAGCGGCACCCAGCATCGAGGCTTTGCCACGCATCAGGGCTTCACCCACGCACCAGGCCAGCACAGCAGCCGCTGTGGCGACCAGGGTGTTGATGAAGGCCAGGGCGGCGAAACCGTTGGCTTCGAGGGCAGAGCCGGCGTTGAAGCCGAACCAGCCCACCCACAGCAGGGATGCGCCCACCATGGTCAGCGTCAGGCCGTGCGGGGCCATGGACTCGCGGCCATAACCGATGCGCTTGCCGACCATGAAGGCACCGACCAGGCCGGCCACCGCAGCGTTGATGTGCACCACGGTGCCGCCTGCGAAGTCCAGCGCGCCCCACTGCCAGATCAGACCGGCCTTGGAAGTCATTTCATCGACCACTTCGGCGCTGGTGTAAGCGTCCGGACCCATCCAGAACCAGACCATGTGCGCCACCGGCAGGTAGCTGAAGGTGAACCACAGCACCATGAACAACAGCACGGCCGAGAACTTGATGCGCTCGGCAAAGGCGCCGACGATCAGGGCACAGGTGATGCCCGCAAACGTGGCCTGGAAGGCGGCGAAGGTGATTTCGGGAATGACCACACCCTTGCTGAAGGTGGCGGCGTTGGCGAAGGTGCCCGCGACGTTGTCCCAAATGCCGTTCATGAACAGCCGGTCAAAGCCACCGATGAAGGCATTGCCTTCGGTGAAGGCCAGGCTGTAGCCGTAAATGAACCACAGCACGGTGATCATCGAGAAGGTCACCATCACCTGCATCAGCACCGACAGCATGTTCTTGCTGCGCACCAGGCCACCGTAGAACAGGGCCAGGCCGGGCACGACCATCAGGATGACCAGGATGGTCGACAGCATCATCCAGCCGGTGTCGGCCTTGTTGGGCACGGGGGCTGGCGCGGCCTCAGCGGCAGCAGGCGCTGCAGCGGCAGGTGCCGTGGCCGGTGCCGCCGCTTTGGCGTCGGCCGCAGCGGGCGCAGCCACCGCCGCAGGGGCTGCGGTCTGCGCCACGGCGAAAGACCCCATGGTCAGCAAACTGAACCCCAGGGCCAGGGAAGCAAGCAGTTTTTTCATGTTCAACTCTCTTTCGTGTGGATCACAGGGCAGCGGTGCCGGTCTCGCCGGTACGGATGCGAACCACTTGCTGCAGGTCGTACACAAAGATCTTGCCGTCGCCGATCTTGCCGGTGCGGGCACCGGACTCGATGGCTTCGATCACGCGGTCGACGATGGCATCGTCCACCGCGGCTTCGATCTTCACTTTGGGCAGAAAGTCCACCACGTACTCCGCGCCGCGGTACAGCTCGGTGTGGCCTTTCTGGCGACCGAAGCCCTTGACTTCGGTCACGGTGATGCCCTGCACGCCGATGCCCGAAAGTGCTTCACGCACTTCGTCCAGCTTGAAGGGCTTGATGATGGCGGTCACCAGTTTCATGATGGCTCCTTGGGGTTGAGAGGGTTCGCTCAGAAGGTGTACTTGGCGCCAATGACCACACCCGAGGCTCCCATGCCCTTGTTCTTGGGCGTGGGGTAGAAGGTTTTGCTGGCGTCGGTGCCCACGGCTGCAGCCGTCAGGGTCAGGCCTTTGCCCATGTCCTTGGCCAGGGTCAGCGAGTAGTCGGTGTAGGTGCCGTCGGCATTGCCTGCACCGGCCAGCTTTTGATAGCCCACATGTGGCACCAGGCTGAGGCCATTGCCCAGATCAAAGGTGGCGTTCAGGTCAATGTAGTAACTGTTTTTGCTGTTGGCGTTGCCAAACAGGTTGCTCAGGGCGTGCGAGTATTTGGCAGTGAACGCGCCCACGGTGATGGCGCCGTACACCTCATTGGTGTTGGCGTTCCTGAATGTCGTCGTGCGTTCGAGCGTGTTGCCCACATACTCATAGCGCAGGAAACCCACGTCGTAATTGACGGCACCCGCCGTGCCTTTGTAACCACCGTACAGGTCCAGCTCTACAGGGCCTTTGACCTCACCCGTGTTGCTTGTCCCCATGACGCCCGCATCCTTGATCCAGCGGATGGTCGAGGCCCAGGCGCCCACATAGAAGCCGCTCTTGTCGGCGTAGTCCACACCGCCTTGTAGCGCGGGTCCAAAGCGGGTCTGCGACAGGCCACGGTAGCGGTAGTCAGACACCACGCCGATGTTGTAAGACAGGGTGCTTTCCTGGGCCTGGGCCAGGCTGGGGACGGCGGCCAGGGAGGCGATGGCGCTGGCGATCAGGGTGGGGACGAGAATTTTCTTCATGGACAGGTCCTGTAAAAGTTGATTGACCCTCCCGTTAAGCAGGGAGCGTGCCAGGCCAGGCGGGCCGCTGACCCGTGGAATTCCCCGTGTTCGACAGGTCTTTTCGTGCTGGAATGCCATGTCAACAGAAAAAAACGCCCCGCATTGCGCACCAGTGCACCAAAACGGGGCAGGGAGGGGGTATGGGACTGAGTTTGGTGCATGGGCGCGCCTTGTTGGGCCTGCAGGCGCCCGCCGTCACGGTGGAAGTGCACATGGCCAACGGCCTGCCCAGCTTCACGCTGGTGGGCCTGGCCGATGTGGAGGTCAAGGAGGCGCGCGAGCGGGTGCGCTCGGCCATCCTCAACAGCGGCCTGGACTTTCCGCACAACCAGCGCATCACCGTGAACCTGGCGCCGGCCGACCTGCCCAAGGATTCGGGCCGGCTGGACCTGCCGATCGCCCTGGGCATCCTGGCCGCCAGCGGTCAGATCGACGGGGCCCGGCTGGCGGGCCATGAGTTCGCGGGCGAGTTGTCGCTGTCTGGCCAGCTGCGGCCGGTGCGCGGCGCCCTGGCCATGAGCCTGGCCCTGCGGCAGCAAGCGAGCCCCGTCCGCTTGGTGCTGCCGCCCGGCAGCGCCGAAGAGGCTGCCCTGGTGCCCGGCGCCGAGGTGTTCCGCGCGCAGCACCTGCTCGATGTCGTTCAGCAATTCCTGCCGCCATCCAACGGCCCGGTGCCCGAGCCCGGCGAAGGCTGGGTGCGGCTGCAGGGCCAGGCCCCGGCCGCCCCCGCGCCCTACCCGGACCTGGCGGAAGTGAGGGGACAGAGCGGCGCAAAACGCGCCCTGGAGATCGCAGCGGCGGGCGCCCATTCGGTGCTGATGGTCGGCCCCCCCGGCTCGGGCAAGTCGATGCTGGCGCAGCGCTTTGCAGGCCTGCTGCCGCCCATGACGGTGGACGAAGCGCTCGAAGCCGCCGCCGTGGCCAGCCTGGCCGGGCGCTTTGACATCGCCCGCTGGGGCCAGCGGCCCACGGCGCAGCCGCACCACACCGCCAGCGCAGTCGCGCTGGTGGGTGGCGGCTCGCCACCCCGGCCGGGCGAGATTTCGCTGGCCCACCACGGGGTGCTGTTTCTCGACGAGTTCCCGGAGTTCGCGCGCCACGCCCTCGAAGCCCTGCGCGAACCGCTGGAGAGCGGCCACATCACCATCGTGCGCGCCGCCCGGCGGGCCGAGTTTCCGGCGCGCTTTCAGCTCATCGCCGCGATGAACCCCTGCCCCTGTGGCCACCTGGGCAGCCGCCTGCGCGCCTGCCGCTGCACGCCCGACCAAGTCGCGCGCTACCAGGGCAAGCTCAGCGGTCCGCTGCTCGACCGCATCGACCTGCACATCGAGGTCGGCCAGCTGGACTCGCAGGCGCTGCTGGACACCGCGCCGGGTGAAACCAGCGCCACCATCGCCGCACGCAGCCAGGCCGCACGGGCGCGGGCCATGGCACGCCAGGCGTGCACCAATGCGCAGCTGCACGGCCAGGCGCTGCAAGCGCACATGGCGCTGGACAGCGCCGCCCAAGCCCTGCTGCACCAGGCCGCCGCGCGGCTGGGCTGGAGCGGACGCGGCACCCACCGCACGCTGCGGCTGGCGCGCACGATCGCCGACCTCGCCGGCAGCGAGCCGGTGCAGGCGGCCCATGTCGCAGAAGCGATCCAATACCGGCGGGTGCTGCAAGCCAGCTGAAAACACGGCGGCCGATAATGGCCGCATGCCCCGGGCCCGATTTCCCGCTCCCCGCTCGCTCAACGCCTTCAGCCTGTGGCTGTCGCTGCCGCAGCTGATCACCTGGGGCAGCGTGTTCTACACCTTCTCGCTGCTGATGGGCCCGCTGGAGGCCGAACTGGGCATGACGCGCGCCGAGTCCTCGCTGGCCTTCAGCCTGGCGCTGCTGGCCGAAGGCGCCGCCGCCCTGGCGGTGGGGCACTGGATCGACGCGGGGCGCGAGCGACGGGTCATGGTGCTGGGCTCGCTGTGGGTGGGCTTGGGGCTGCTGGCCCACGCCGCCATCGACTCGGTGGCCGGCTTTTACGCGGTCTGGGTCTGGCTGGGCCTGGGCATGGCCGCCACGCTCTACAACCCGGCGTTCGCCATCGTCACGCGGCGCTTTGGCACCGACTTCCGGCGCGCCATCATCACCATCACCTTTCTGGGCGGCCTGGCCAGCACGGTGTTCATCCCGCTGGTATCGTGGTGGATGGGGCTGTGGGGTTGGCGCACCAGCCTGATGCTGCTGGCCGCGCTGCAGCTGCTGGTGTGCCTGCCGCTGCACCTGTGGCTGCTGCGCGGCGCGCCCCGACGGCATGTGCCGCTGGCCACAGCGGCGCATGGCGCAGACCGCTCGGTGCGTCGGCACCTGCGCCAGCCGGCGTTCTGGCTGCTGGCGCTGTTCATGGTGCTGACCATGGCGCTGACCTCGGCCCTGCCGGTGCACATGGTCAATCTGCTGGATGAAGCGGGACTGAGCACGCACTGGGTGATCGGCATTCCGGCGGCCATTGGCGTGCTGCAGGTGGTCGGCCGCATGCTGCTCTTCGTGTTTGAAAAACGCTGGGACGTGCACGCGGCCAACCGCTGGATTCCTGCGCTGCTGCCCGCCAGCCTGCTGGTGCTGGTGCTGGGCGGCTGGCACCCGGCAGCGGCGCTGGTGTTCGTGCTGCTCTACGGCATGGGCAATGGCATGGTCACCATCGTCAAGGGCACGGCCATGGCCCAGTATGTGAGTGCCGCGCATGTGGGCCAGCTCAATGGCCTGCTGGGGGTGCCGATCGCGCTGGCGCGGGCGGCCGCGCCCGCCATCGTCGGCTTCTTGTGGTCACCCACGGCGGGCTACCAATGGGGCTTGTGGTGGATGCTGGCCGCCAGCCTGGCCGGGCTGGCCGCGCTGTGGACCGCGCAGGCCCATGCCCTGCGCTCGCCCCCGGCCGCGCCCGGCCGGGGCTGAGGCGGCGGTCTCATTCGGCCTTATTCGGCTTTGGCGCCCGACTCCCGGACCACCCGGGTCCACTTGACGATTTCGCTGGCCTGGTAAGTGGCCAGTTCCTCGGGGCTGGAGAGCACGGCTTCGAGGCCCAGGGTTTTCAGTCGTTCGGCCACATCGGGCAGGCGGAACACACGCAGCACTTCGGCATTGAGCCGGTCGACCACCGGCTTGGGCGTGCCCGCAGGCGCGAACAGGGCAAACCAGGTGGTGGCCTCAAAGCCCGGGAGGGTTTCGGCCACGGTCGGGATCTCGGGCGCGGCCGAAGAGCGCTTGGCGGTGGTCACGGCGATCGCGCGGATCTTGCCTTCTCGCGCCATGGGCAGGGCCGAGGGCATGTTGTCGAACATCAGCTGGATGCTGCCACCCACCAGATCGGGAATGGCGAACTGGCGGCCCTTGTAGGGCACATGGGTCATCTTGGTGCCAGTCATGGACTTGAAGAGTTCACCCGAGACATGCACCGAGGTGCCCACACCGGGCGAGCCAAAAGAGAGCTTGTCGGGGTTGGCCTTGAGGTAGGCCACGAACTCGGACACCGTCTTCACCGGCAGGTTGTTGTTGACCACCAGCAGGTTGGGGGCCGAGGCAATCAGGGACACCGGCGAGAAGTTCTTCACCATGTCGTAGGGCATCTTCTCGTAGAGCGAGCCATTGATCGAATGCGTGCCCACCGTGCCCAGCACCAAGGTGTAGCCGTCGCCCGCCGACTTGGCGACGAAGTCGGCGCCGATGTTGCCGCCCGCGCCGGGCTTGTTGTCCACCACCACGGGCTGGCCGAGCTGGGCTTTTTCGCTGAACAGGCGCGCCAGGATGTCGGGCGCACCGCCCGAGGGGAAGGTGACCACCAGGCGGATGGGTTTGTTGGGGTAGTTCTGGGCACTGGCCGAAACCCCCAGGCTCAGGGCCAGGGTACCGGCCAGCAGGGTCAGAACACGGCGGCGCAGCGCGCCCGCACAAGAGAACGACAAAGCCATGGAAGTCTCCTCATCAGGTGGAGCACACAGCGTCGCGCCAGCGCGGCGGCCTGTCTGTCATGCACGCGACGCGGGGCCAGCGGCCGGGCGGACCCGGCCGATCGGGGCCATTCCTGTATAAATCGCCCACCGCTCCATGTGCGGCGAAAACCAAGCGCCTGGGCCCACGCCCAGGCGATGCCGAGACCATGTCTGCTTTGCCCCTGCTCTACACCTACCGCCGCTGCCCCTATGCCATGCGCGCGCGCATGGCCTTGCTGCAGGCGGGTGTGGACTACGAGCCCTTCGAAATCGTGCTGCGCGACAAGCCCGCGCCAATGCTGGCCGTCTCGCCCAAGGGCACGGTGCCGGTGCTGGTGCTGCCGGACGGACGCGTGCTGGAGCAAAGTCTGGACATCGTGCGCTGGGCCTTTGAAATGACGGGGGACACAGAGGGCTGGTGGGCGCGCGCGCAAAGCCCCGACAACCAGGCTTTGCAAGCGGCCTGCGACGGGCCATTCAAGCAGCACCTGGACCGCACCAAATACCCCGAGCGCTTTGCCGATGCACAGGGCCGCGAACACCATCGCGTGCAAGCGGTGGCGGTGTTGCTCGAGGCCCTCGATGCGCGGCTGCGTGCGGACCCGCAGCTTGGCGGCGCTGCGCCCTGCGCGGCCGACATCGGCATCTTTCCCTTTGTGCGGCAGTTCGCCGCCACCGACCCAGCCTGGTGGGCGGCGCAGCCGCTGCCGGCGGTGCAGGCCTGGCTGGCGGGGTGGCTGGCCCACCCGCTGTTCGAGCGGGCGATGCGCAAATGGCCCGAGGCCGGCGCTGCGCAATCGGCCCGGTGATCAGACCACTGGCGCCAGCGGCAAATTGAGCAGCAGGTTCTGTGGCTTGAGCTTGAGCAGACCCTGCGCGTCCATG
>JACCDM010306418.1_pt1 | contig 15356 bp, 17 predicted proteins | sample 7445851 | NCBI WGS metagenome assembly JACCDM01 (sample SAMN15323438, study PRJNA562643) | freshwater metagenome | isolation source: river surface water | place: USA:Blue River Watershed | collected 2017-08-16
AGAAAAACCTGAACGAGCAAGGGAATATTTCTAAACAGCTCAGTCCAAGCGGTCGCGGCCAGTATCAAGGACGCCGACGGCAAGGTGCGTGCAATACCCACCATCACACCGAAAAACAGCGCGATGATGAATCCCAGTGCAGCGACTGATGCAGTCCAGCCCCAGGCAGAGATCATCCATTGCAAATAGGTGATGTCACCGGCCGCACCGAAACACGCGGTGGCTTCACCGCTGAGAGTGCTGTTGCAAAAGACTTGCCAGTCCCAGTGCATGTCAGCTCGCTGGTTGATCGGTTGGTGATTTCAGGTTCTCGCGCAGCCGATCGCTGATGGGCAATGCGAGTCTGCGCTGACGCGGTGGTATCGGTGACATGAACCATTTTTTATACAGCTTCTCGAATTCACCGGATTTCATCATCGCGGTGAGCGTGCTGTCGACGAGCTTTTTGAATGCAGGATCATCCTTGCGCAGCATGCAGGCATAGGCCTCGACTTGCAAAGGTTCACCAACAATGGCGTAATCATCGGGATTTTTTGCATTCAGCATGAGCCCTGCAAGGAGAATGTCATCCATTGCAAAGGCTTGCGCGCGCCCTGACTCGAGCAGCAAAAATCCATCTGCATGATCTTTGGCGGGAACCACACTCAGGTTGAGATTTCTTTCCAAACTGAGCTTGCGCAGCTGTCCGAATGTGGTGGTTCCGGTGGTGGTGGCAATCGCTTTGCCTGCCAGATCACCGAGCTTGTGAATGCCAGACGATTTTTTGACCAGCAGCCTTGAACTCGCATAGAAATAATTGACCGCGAAAGCAACCTCTTTGGCCCGTGCAGCATTGTTGGTGGTGGAGCCGCACTCGAGATCGACACTGCCGTTGGCAACCAGAGGAACGCGATTTTGCGAAGTGACTGCCTGATATTCGATGCGCAGCTCTTTTTTACCGCTTGCCTGCCTGATGGCCTCAGCCACTTTGTTGGCGATATCAACGCCAAAACCAATTGGCTTGCCCGGACCGTCGAGATAACTGAAAGGTACGGATGATTCGCGATAAGCCAGTACGATGCTGCCGCGCTCGGTAATCTTGCCCAGCGTATCGGCGCTCGCACTCAATGCAGGTAAAAAAAACAGGACCAGGCAGCGCAGAAAAAATCGATTCATGTCAGGGATTCTCCAGAGAGGTGAGTTCAATCGCCGGCAGCACGACCCTCGCGACGTGGATCGGCACCACCTGTGATGCCGTCTTTGTCGAGCACGATGGCGTGCACGCCGCTGGGCATGGGCAAGATGGTGACGCGATGACCGCGCTGCCGCAAGCCCTGTTGCAAGGATTCCGCTGCACTACCCCGTTCAAGCTCGGTTTCGCGATTACGGCTACCGATATTCGGCAAATTAATCGATTGCTGCACATCTAGCCGCCATTCAAGTACACCAATCAGTGTCTTGGCGACGAAATTGATGATGGCACTGCCACCGGGTGAACCTGCCAGCATGAACAAGCGCCCGTCGCGCATGACCACCGTGGGCGCCATGGCACTGCGTGGACGTTTTCCTGCCTCAACACGATTGGCGACCGGGCGTCCCTCATGGTCATTTGGCTGAAGCGAAAAATCGGTGAGCTGATTGTTGAGTAAAAATCCCCGCACAAAAATCTTGCTACCGAATTCGGATTCGATGGTACTGGTCATGGAAACGCCATGACCTTGCGCGTCGACCACCACCAGATGGGTGGTGGATGGCAGATCAGCCGCCTGATCCTTGCCACGCTTGGCCAGCATCTGCAAAGGATCACCGGGCAGTGCCGTGCCCATGCTCATGCGACTGTCAATCTGCGCGCCACGCCATTGCAAGTAGCGTGGATCCAGCAAGGCCTCCACGGGTACGGTGATGAAATCCGGATCGGCGATGTAGCGCTCGCGATCTGCAAAAGCCAGCCGGCCAGCCTCGGAAAAATAATGCGCGGCCTCGACCGAACCGGGCTGCATCTGATCCACCTGATGCTGCTCCAGCATGCCGAGCATCTGCAACACGGCAATTCCGCCGGAAGAAGGCGGGCCCATGCTGCAGATTTGATAGATCGCATGCGTACCGCAAACCGCCTGTCTTTCCTTGGCACGATAGGCTGAAAGATCCGCCAGCGTCAGTGCGCCCGGTACCGAGTGAGCGCGCACGACAGCAACGATGTCGGCGGCGATCTCGCCTTCGTAAAAAGCCTGTACACCTTCGACTGCAATGCGTTTGAGCACCGCTGCATAGGCCGGGTTCTGCAGCACATGACCGACTGCTGCGGGCTGGCCATTCGGATAAAAATAATCGCGTGCAGCATTCTGTGCAAACAGAGCGCGGTTCCCGGATATCTGCGCATGCAGTCGCGGTGACACCGCAAATCCTTGTTCGGCCAGTTTGATAGCCGATGCAAACAAACGCGACCACGGGAGTTTTCCATGCCGACGATGCGCCAACGCCAGCATGCGCAGTACACCGGGGGTGCCAACCGCACGGCCGCTGTTGACGGCCTCGCCGAATGGCATGACCTTGTTCTGACGCAGGAACAAATCAGGGTGTACCGATGCAGGTGCTGTCTCGCGACCATCGTAGCTGCGTACCTTCTGCTCGACAGCGTCGTAATGCAGCAGGAAAGCGCCACCGCCGAGGCCCGAGGATTGCGGCTCAACCAACCCGAGCACCAGCTGCATGGCGATAGCGGCGTCCACCGCGCTGCCGCCGTCACGCAGAATTTCCTGACCCGCTTGTGTCGCCAGCGCATTCGCCGACACCGCCATGAATCGCTGCGCACGAACCAGCGTCTGCTCGACCCTTGCCGTGGCCGCTTCGGGCGCGGTATCGGGCGTCTGCGACTCGCGAGCCAGAAGCGCAGTGAGTGGCGCGAGCAGAACCAAAGCAACGCAGGCTTTTTTCAGCTTGGACCGCGGGAGCGATGATGAAAAATCAGTGGGCAAGTCTGGCCTCGTTCTGTCCGCAAAAAAGTGCCGCATGGCAATATGTACGGTATTATGTTGCATAAAGAGCATAACGCGGCGTTCGGGCCAATGAGGGCTGAATTTTTCCTGCGTTGTGTCGATTCACTGAGCATTCCATCGGAATCCGCACGAGAATGACACATGGCTGAAGCCGAAGATCAAAAGCCAGCCGAAGGCGCCCCGGCCGCGCCGGAAGGCCCGCCGCTTGAACCGATTGTCAAAAAGAAGATAATCGAAGGCGATCACGCCGGCGCGCACGGTGGCGCGTGGAAGATTGCGCTCGCCGACATGATGACGGCAATGATGGCCTTCTTCCTGCTGATGTGGCTGCTGAGTGCCACCACGGAAGACCAGCGCAAGAGCATTGCGGATTACTTCAAACCTACCTCGCACAGCAACGTCCAGATGAGTACCCTGGCCGGCCCGGGCGGCATTGGCGGCGGCAATTCGCTGATGGATCCGGACGGCATGCCCAACACGAGCAAACGTACCAGCTTCATGGAACGCGAGACACCGCGATCCGAAGGCGGACAATCAAAAGACAGCGGGACGACCAAAGACGAGCTCAACGACAAGAATCCAAGCGAACTGTCCGAAGAAGAGCGACAAAAAATCGCTGCCGAAGCCGACAAAAAGAATTTCGACAAGCTCGAGCAAGCCGTACGGGAAAAGATTGAGCAAAATCCCCAGCTCGACAAGATCAAGGATCAGGTCAAGTTCATTCGGGAAAAAGAGGGCTTGCGCATCGAGGTCATCGACAAGGCAGACTTTTCGATGTTCTCTCTGGGCACGGCACGCATGCAGGGCCGCGCAGAGACCCTGATTCAAGAGGTCGCCAAGTCCTTGATCGGCATGCCCAACAAGGTCGCCGTGCGTGGTCACACCGACAGTCTGGCATATGACGATGGCGTGCGAAGCAATTGGTCGCTGTCGGGACAACGCGCCGAGAGCACACGTCGCATCATGGCGGGTGTGGGCCTGCCCCCGTCTCAGTTTGCCAAAATCGAAGGCGTCGCGGACTCCGCACCCTACATCCCCGAAAACCCGGCCGATCCGCGTAACCGTCGTATCAGTATCACCGTCCTGTATCAGGACACGACGACACCCCCGAAAAATAATGCCGAGTAAGTGAGGCTGCCTATGCAAAACCTGGTGAAACAATACGCCCGGCTGCTTGCGGTGGGATGTGGCCTGGCGCTGGGCATGGCCATAGCGCAAAATGTGTCCGCTCAGGGAACAACCGCGATCCCCGCAGCTCGACCTGCTGCCGGTAACGCGGCGACGACACCACAAACCAAGGCGGTTGCGCCAGTACCGCCGCCCGCTGCGACCACGCCTAAGGCACCAGACGCAGCAAAAACGCCGCCTCCGGCAAACAAAGCGGCGGATGCAAAGCCAGTGGCTGCGACTGCCGCGCCCTCGGCGCAAGCCCCGGCTGCTGATGCGGAGTCGGACAAGACTGGCGAAGCCACACCTCCAGAGCCACCCGCGAAAAAGGCCACGGCCGAGCCACCACCTTGCATCGTGGCGGATTTCAGGGCCATCGGTATCGACACTCAGGATGCGGAAAAACGCCGTGCCAAGGCGCTGGCCTGGATAAACCGGCGAGGAAAGCAGTGCACGCCCCAGCAATTACTGGTCATGCGCAACAATCGCGCTCAGTGGCTGGGAACGGGCGATTCGGCAGCTGCCGCCGCCGCGATTGATTCATTGCTAGAAGTTTTTGCTGCGACCAATCCGGATATCGCGTTGCTGCTCTACGGCACGCCACCCCCTCCCCCGCCACCGCCGGATCCCAAGGCGAAAAAGCCGCCCGCCAAATAATTCGGCTCGCAGGCTCTCAGCGAGTCTGGATCCTTACGACAGCGATAACACAGGGATGGGCTTGCAAGCCAGAGCTCGCCCCGCAAGGCCTGCCAATGCGACTGACGGCCCAACGAGGTCGGCTTGTTAGCCGTCGCGGCCCATCATGAGGAAGGACGGAATCACGGCTTTGATACGGCCACCGGGCTTGATTCGCGCGCTGTCATTGGCAGCTGACCGAACGGAAGGATTTTCAGTCGAGTTCCGCACGGCACGGAAACGATCCAGGATGGAGCCACTGACCTTGTGGGTGAGCGCATTTTGACGGGTGTTGAGCTTGAGATCGGCCTCGATCTCACCCAGCTGCTCAATGGAACGGCCAAACTCGATGAAGTTCTCGCGGATTTCCTTGTTCGTCGTCATGACGAAGAATTCTGTACCGAAGAATTCATTGGCGCTCGTGCTGTACATCACCGGCGGCGAGAGGAAGAAACCGGCGTTGAACGACTTGGAGAAGATGCTCTCGTAGGTCTGCAGGTTGTCGACGCGGCTAGGCACGATGACCAGTTTGGGCGGATTGCGCAGGCGGGAATTGAATACGAAGGAAAAGCGGTTCACGAACTCGAGCGTGCTGTCGAGCTCAACCCGCGACAGGGAGCTCGGCACCAGCACCAGATCGAACTCGAACAGAAAATCCGGCGGCAGTACATCGGTCCAGGTCAGGTCGGTAATGACGACTTCCATGGTGTCGACACATTTGCGCAAAGCTTCTTTGGCTTTTAATAACGCAATACCCGAGCCCTTTGCATTTGGCAAATCCACGGTCATACAGTCGATGCCAATTGGATAAGCTTTTCTGACCCATTTTCCGGCAGTTGCCTGATGATCAAAATCGATTAATGCCGTTTTTTTGCCAGAAATATAAGAAAAATACGCGGCAAGATTTGCCGATACGGTACTTTTGCCAACCCCACCTTTTTGGCTTGTAATAAGGATCTTGAGTGCGTTGCTCATGGTATTCCTTTGATTCGGCCGCAAGCCGTTGATTTTTTTAGTGAATTATAATTTAACGTTGCTTGAGGGGAAGTTTTGCCATATTATCACGTTGGAGTATAGATCAGCTTTTTCCGCAAAGACAAGATTATTTTGCAAGAGAGGTAATTTAGTATGGGAAAGTCATCGGCAAAACCGACAATGATGCGATTCGAGCCTAAATCTGGCTGGTCTGATGCGGGCGGTCAGGTTATCTCGATTAATGACCACCTCAAACCGGAAGATAAACCGGAAGATAAACTGAAAATCGACTCCGAGCCATTATCTGCAGAGGCTCTGGTTAATCTGGGCGAGTCGATGCAGGATGTCTTCGACAGCCTGAAAATCAATGACCCGCGCCTGCAGGCCTGGACTCAGGTGCATGCGGCGATCCGCCTGATTGGCGGCAAAATCCAGGAACAGAAAACCTTGCGCGCACGTATCGAGGCGCTGGATTCCGAAATCGAAGGCGTGCGCAGTCTGGCCTCTGAGCTGGTGTCCAATGCCTACCGTGGCGAGCAGGAAGTGCATGAGACCTCCAAACTGCGCATGCAGATTGCCGAGTCGCTGCACGACAAACTCATCTCCACCCTCAAAAACTGATCGACGTTCATGCAATCGAGGCACCGCATTTCTGCGATGTTGCTGCTACTGAACTGGGCTCTGTTTTTTGCTGTATTCGCATGGATCAGCAAATCGCAGGGCGATGCTCTCTGGTGGCTGAGACTGAACTGGTCGGGCTGGCTAAGTGACCTGGGCACTGTCGCGCAATTGGGCACCTTGCCCAGTGGTAGTGTGTGGATAGCATGGTTGGTACTGAGCGTCTTGCTTGCCGCGATTCATGTGCTGACGAAACCACCGGTTGAACCAGTCAAACCGGTTGAGCCCATTGCTAAACGACATCTGGTCGGCAACGCCGACATGATGGAATCACGCCCGGAGCTCAAGGAAAAAATCTTGCGACTGCATGAGTCGCTCGACAAGATCTGAGTACATCGCACCGCCCGCAGGCCTACTGCCCGGGATCAAGATAAAACCCTGCACGTCCACACAGCCTGCAGCATCACCTCACTGCTGCAACATCTGCACGCGCCGGCCATTGAGTGGCTGCACCGGACGCGCATTCATTTTGTACAGCTTTTTGAATGCAGCCAGCTGTGCATAGGAAATCTCGATGGGCTGACGCATCACATGCCATTTCACGTCTTCGGTACAAGGTGGTGTCGTCAATGATCCGGTGTAGGCAAAATAGGTAGGATCAGCCGGCAGCAATGCTGCGGGATTGAATTCCTTGATCTCGAAAGTGAGCCCCGCCTTTTTCGGCATATTGTCGAACACGGGTTTAAGCGTTGCGTTTTCCTTGCCCAACTTGAACAACACGCCTACGACAGCAAGCTTGGAATCGCCGGCACGATGAACAAAATGCGCCACCATATGCTGAGCCATGCTGTCGATTTTCTCTTCGCTGGGCGTGTGAAAATGAAATTGCACCAACTTGTACTCAAGCCCATCGAAACGCGCAGACCCTGAGTTGGGCAGATTGACCAGGATGGTGTGACCGTTATTGAGTACCTCGGCAGGGCCCGGCAGATAGGTGAACAGGATAGGCTTGATACCGCCCTTTTCGACATCGCGAGTTTCAATATTGATCGGCGATTGACGCTTGCCGACGCCGCAGGCCTTGAAGGTGGGATCAACACCGGCCCAATTCGCGGGACCGACCTCGCCCTCGTATTCCCAATTGGGCGCAGGACCGGCTACCAGCGCGGGCGCAGCAAACATTGCCAAGACAAACAGACTGACGAACTTGTGTTTCATGTGCATCCTCTTGCAATCGAGCGAAGGAATTCACCCGGGAGATGATGGAGTTTACCGTTTCATTTTAATCGGCAAGATTACCCGGAACTTGAGCCAAGGCCGGCGACCCAGCCCGCCTGTAGCCAGTGTGCGTAATCCGGCAGGAAAGGCCAGGCAATCAGCTGGCTGGGCGTCCCGGTCGGAAACACGCCCGAGGTCAGGTGATCCATCCACTCATCATGTCCACCAACCTGCGAGAGCAAAAGTCGGTGCATGGGCGTATCGCGCAAACCGTTCACCGCGAGTCCCTGCGCGTCATTGATCGCGTGATAGAGCGATACCGGTTGCACCACTGCCCGATTGCTGTCGGCCGGGCCGGAATACAGATCATGCACACTACCCCAATCCCGGCCTTTGAGCCGGGAAGCGATCTGCTGAAGCTCGGACTCGGCACGCGCCATGTCGCGAACCCGGTAAAGGTGCTGACCGAGCACGTTATCGAAAAAAATCGTGGCCTCGGGTGACTCTTTGAGCAAACGATCCAGCGCTTTCAGACCATCCGTTTGAAAAAACGCCAGATGCGAACCCGAGGCGCGCAAGGCACGACCATGATTCAGTCGAAAAAGCCAGGATGCGTGAGGATCGATATCAATCAGATCGATTCTCCGAAAACGCTGCAACCAAGCCGATGACATCATCCAGCCGGCGCTGCCGCCAATCAGGAGCAAATGAGACGACGCCGGTCGAGTACTGCTGAGCCAGTCGGCTATGAGTGCGGAGGTAGCCCGCCAGCGCCGCCTTTGCAAGAAAGCGCGCAAATGCCAGCGCAACCCGCCCGTCGTATCACGATCGGCAGACAAGATCGAGAATTTCACGCATAGGCGTGTCTGGCGGTACGGGATCCCACTCGGGCAAGGAGCCCATCTTACTGATCTGCTTGCCACCAAGCATTGAGTCGGTGAAATGTGACATGTGGACGGCTCGCGCGAGACGCGCCTTGCACTGCAGTTGCAGCAGTGAGCGCGTGGACCGGAAAATATGCCCATTGGGGTGCATTTCCGGGTTGCGGTAATTCATCATGCTCCAGACTTCGCGCTGATCGCCTTTGACTTCTATCGTGCTGCGGTCGATATAAAACTCGCCCCGATCGAACCGACCCACGCTGGTCCAACCCGCGTGCACACTGCCGCAGACCGCCAGCAGGGCGAGCAAGCAAAGTGAACGTGTTCTCATGGGGCGCGGCTTTGTCAATTGACCCGCCCTCGACTCTCTTGTTTTCATTTTGGCGCGAGCCCAGTTACCGCACCGAGTGCAGCGCCGGTCGCGACGCTACCAGCGATTTCGCTGCCGCTCTCGCCCTGACCACCACAGCGAGTGGTCATGTTCGACGCATCAACGCGATCTACCGCATCCAGTCCCGCATTGGCAGCCACCACTGGCAACAGCAGGCCGCCGCTCAGAATCAGCAGCACGGGTGTTGCGACCATGGTGACGCTTTTGACGTCGCGATGCACGGCGCTGCCGGCAATACTGCTCTGACAGCCCTCGCTGCGGTATTTGGGATTGCTGGGATCAAGACGCAAAGCGGCCAGCTCGGACTGGCTAGCGCAGCCGCCGAGGAAGACTGCCAGCGCAACAGCAACAGCTTTGTAGGGAAACGGAGGACTCATCAGGGACACGCTCGTGTCTGGATGCCTTAACCCGCAGAATCTAACAACTTCCAGAAAAATTGTAAATAAGAAACTTAACGGGTGGCGCTCAACACAAGCTCAGTCACGGCATACCAGCCAGCAGGGCGGCAGAGATCAGGATCACCAGAAAATCAGCCAAAGCGCGGCACCGATGACCACCCATTTGGCGGCGTAGTAAGCGACACGGGAGCTGGACTTGAGCTTCTTGCCCATTACACGGAAATGGTAGGCAATGCTGAAAAACCGGTTCAGCCAGCCTACCGATTCCCCCTCCACGTTCTGCGAGGACGCGGTGGCCATCACATACTTCGCAAACAGCCGATTGAACCAGCGGGCCGGTGCCGTCCATAACGGACGCTCAATATCGCAAAAGAGCACCACGCGCTGATGATCAGTGGTGTTGGCAGCATGATGAATAAAAGTCTCGTCAAACATGACCGCCTCGCCATCGCGCCAGTGGTAGGGCTTACCGTCGACGTCGATATAGCAGCCGGGGTCATTGGGTGTGACCAGTCCGAGGTGATAACGCAGTGACCCCGCATAGGGGTCGCGGTGCCGCACCAGCGTCGCGCCGGGGGGCAGCGACGCAAACATCGCCGCTTTGACCGTGGGAATTTGCTTGAGCAGCGCCAGTGTCTTGGGACAGCTCTGCATGGCCGACGGCAGCTCGCGCCCATACCAGCTCAGATAAAAACGCTTCCAGCCCGTGCGAAAGAAAGAATTGAAACCAATATCGTTATAACCCGAAGCCGCGCGTATCTGACCGCCATCAGCCAGCGCCATGGCTTCATCGCGGATGATTTGCCAGTTGGCCTGCAGGGGCGCGAGCTCGGGAAATTCGCTGGGGTCGATGTAAGCGGTGCGTCGCGTGCGCGAGAACAGATACATGACCGCGTTGACGGGCGCCAGCAGCACGGTGAAGTCCGTCAGCGCCCGTACCAACCCAAAGCGAACGGTGCCACGAAAATGCACGTATAGCGCAGAGACGATAAATATCGCCAATACCCAGTGCCTTGGTTCGATCATCCCTGCATTCATCAGCAACCTCTGATAGCCCGAAGCCGTGATTTTAAACAATGCGGCTGCGCCACGGGGAAATCCCTGCCAGCGCTGTCCCCGACCGCTGCAATGTAGCCTAATCGGCGCCTGCCAGCGCCCCACGCATCTATCACTGCCAAAGCCCCCCGCCCTTCGCGTAAAATTTCTTTGACGAAACTAAATGACCCGCACCATGGCTCTGAGCGCCTCGGACATCAGCCTTTTGCTGATTGCCGCTTACTTCACTTTTCTTCTGGTCAGCCTGCTGCGTCGTGGCAAAGTGGTGTCCGGACCCTGGCTGTTTTTGTTGCGCAGCTTCTTTCCGAACTGGCGCTTTTATCATGGGCTTGGGTATCAGCCGCGCCTGTTTGTCCGCATCGTGGACGACACGGGTCAGTGGCAGCCGTGGGAAATGTTCATGCCGCGCGCGACTTTTCATCTGAGCGATCTGCTTCATAACCCCCGCAACAATCTGACGCTCGCCCACCAGAATCTCGTCGATCATCTCAGTGCCGATGTGCAGGCTCTGCCAGAGGCTGGCGATGTGCGCGATCTGGTGACCTATCAACTAATCGAGCGACTGGTGCGTTCGAGGCTGCGCACCAATGCGCTTCAGTTTCAGTTTCAGCTGCGACTGATACCCCCCCGCGCTGAAGCCGATGAAAGCATGGCCGTAGTGACCTCGCCGGCGCAGACTGCATGAGTATCAGCGAACCGATCAGCTTGTACACTGCCGTGCGCACACTGGAGTGTTTGTGTGCGATCAGTTTGCTGATACAGACGCTGGAATTTATGAGACTGCATGCGGCCACAAGTCATGCAGGCGTCTGGTCGTGGCAAGTGCAGCGAACTGATGTCGCCCACGCACCGCTCTGGCTGCGCAATCTATTCGATGTACTTTATCGCGAACGCATACATCATCTGCATTTGCTGTTGCGTGCCGGCGCCGCGGCTAGTCTGTTTGCGGGCAGCAGTCCGTTCAGTGCGGTACTCCTGTTCGCGAGCACGATTTTGATATTGATACGCTGGCGCGGCGCGTTCAACGGCGGCAGTGATTTCATGACGATTGTGGTATTGACAGGATTAGTGATGGCCAACATCGCTGCCTTGTTCGTGGGCCCCGTGCTTGCGTGGAAAGCAGGCCTCTGGTACATCACGATTCACGCGATGAGTTCTTATTTCATCTCTGGTGCAATCAAACTTTTTTCACCAGCATGGCGCGATGGAAGTGCACTCAGTTTTTTTCTGGATGGCGGCTTGTACGGGCCCTTAGGCGAGCGCAGTGTGTTCCGCAAGCCTCTCGTCGCGATGGCTTGTGCATGGGCTTTCATTCTCTGGGAGTGCTGCTTCCCTCTCACCATGGCTGGACCTGCATGGGCAGTGATCGGGTGCGGGATCGCCGCAGTGTTTCATTTTCTGGTGTTCCGATTTTTTGGTTTGAATCGCTTTTTTTGGGCGTGGGTAGTTAATTTCCCAGCGATTGTGTACTGCTCTGCTCAGTGGTGATTTTTGTGAATCAGAGGAACGCCCAGGATCAGTAATGCGATCCTGCGTCCCGCTCTGAGTAAGGGATAAAGGAGCCTGCACCGAAAGCGAGAAGCAAAAATCCAGGCGTTAAAGCGATTGAACCAAGCAGAAGGCGTGCTGCATGAAGCCAGTACCTGCATTGCATCAGCCCCTGAGTGCACGACATCCCCCAGAACTACCAACATGCCCTGATCCAGATCAAACCCCTGTTTCTGATAATGCGCAATGCGAGCATCTGCATCGCGGGCGTTGAGCAATTCAACCTCACCTATTTGCGCCTTGAGCCGCAACAGCCTGACATAAGCATTGCAGAATGGGCAAGCGCCGTCATAAACGATGAGAATCACGTCAGGTTTCAAGCGCTTCTGCTGGAGCTTCCATCTCTTCTTCGGCTGGGTCGTGACCCGTGCCGGGAATCGGCTCGCCTCTGAGAAAGCTACGGATTTTCTGCTCTATCGTTTGCAGCATCGTCTCAATCAAGGCCGCCTCGCTGACTTTGCCATTGAGCTTGAGAACACCATTGGCAAAGGCGTAGGAGCCGCGCATCCCGTCTGGTATCTCTTGCGCGAAACCCAGCGCTATCAGTGTTTTCTTCTCAATTTGCTTGATATCTTTACCCGTCAGCGAGAGCTCACCCTGCGATGTCAGTACCGGCATCAGAAAAAACTCATCCCCCGGAGTTTTTGCCAGAGTCACTGACCATTTTCCATCAAGATCACCGCCGTCAACAGTACCAGAAATACGGCCAATACCTACTGAGAATCCCTCGTATAACAATTTGCGCAGACTCGCGTGAAGCTTGTCCGTCTCTTGTTGTGTGAGGTTCTGAAAATTACAGCTTGTCTGCGCAAGCTTGAACACGTAGTCGGTACTTTCGGCATGCAGCCCATGAATCCCAAAATCAAACACCAGATTTTTGAACTGCTTGCCACCAGCTTGAAGTAACTTGGTCTCGGGTGTGATGTCGATATCCATACGCCCTGCCTTTTCCACCACCTGAGTGACCAGGCTCATGCCGTTGGCGGTGAAATTAGACGTATCGAATTTTTCGATCATGAGTGCCACCTTGCCCAGACCACGACTGGTACTCGTGAGATCTATCGCCAAACGCAGATCATCGATCGCCATTGCCGAGTCTTTACCGCGCGTGCTGATTTTTCCGGTATGCCAATCCAGCTTCAAGGTATCTTTTCCAACGACGATAGTGCCTACCGAGGGTGACACCGTCAAACGCGTACCTTGGCTGGACCAGCGAATCTCGGGCAGACGCATGTCAGAGTGCACATCGCCGTTCAATCCGACTTTACCTCGCCCCTCCAGCCTTGCCTGCCCACTAAACAGTTTTTCGAATGTCTCACGCTGCTTACCCAATGGCTCGATCGACCATTCGATATTCATCAAAGCTAAAGGGAAAATGGTGTGCTTGAGCCGATAAGTCAACCGAGTTGTCATCGATTCCGAGCGAGACAGACCTCCACAATCATCGATCAACGCCACATCCACATGCCCTTCTGATGAAAGCAGCCCGCGCTGATGTTGCAGATTCCGCAAATGATAGCTCTGCGATTTCTCGGACGCCGCCACAAACTCCTGCAGCCATGAGTCAGCACGTTTACCGGCGTAGACGTTGACGCCTAACCAGAGAAGCACGCAGCCGGCGACGGTCGCGACGATGATTTTGAGATGAACGGGAGATAGTTTCATGGAATTGGTTTTAACGAACGGAAGTTTTGCAACGCGAAACATTCATGCTAATCGCATTTTTTGTTGACCTCTTGCTTACCATGGCTAGGCAAAACAGGCGCCAGGATGATAAACAAACATGGGTTGCACAGACCTCATGGAATTTCGTGGGCAGGACACGCGTAGGTAAGGCGCCCTGCACTCCGCGCACGACTCATTTCGGTCGAAATACGTGCACACAGGCGAAAGACAACATTTTTGCAGACAAGGAATCCGGCAGGATCGGGCGCCATGAGGGATTACTCACTGCCTCCGAGAGGAGTTGCACACCTTGGCCGTCTTGCTCCGTGTAGGCCATCGACCACATGATTCGATATTTCTTGAAATTGCAATCAAACTCGATTTTTTCACGTGTGGAGCGCGCATTGATTTCATTTTCCCGCAGGCGATTTACCTGCTGCCAGGCATAGACCACATAACCTTTTCGGGTCATGTTGTCCGTCTCCAGATAGTAAGCATTGTTGTGCTCGTCAACACCAAAGGCTTCGCGATTCGCCATTTGCGCGGCTGCCCAAAGCGGAACGCAGAGGAACATGGCGGCGATCACACTGGGTTTGAACATAGTTATCTCGTGAAGGAATTAAATTTACTGACGTTGATTATTTGAGCATCGGCAGCAGACCTCTGGCAGAGCCAGCCTTCTCGCCAGTACTACAGCTTTTGACCCTTGAAATTGATTGTAGCATTGCAGACTCACGCCAGATCCCTGCGAAAAGGGCCGTATGTTCACTGCCGCTCTCTCTATGTTTTGCGCCGATTGACGTTTGGTGGGGCAGAACAGACTGATCAAATAACGTTCTGGTTCCTCGTATACCCAGTTTCTGCTGTCTGCGGGTACTCGAACCGATCGGGCAAACCCAATCAAGCTTTTCGCCCCAAAGCGGTTGCTAGACAGAAGGGAACGCAAGGGGTCTCATCTGGCACTTGACAAAAAATATGATGATCGTAATATAATCGCCACCATGTCAACAGCACTCACCAAAAAAGAACTCAGCCACGCTCGTATCGTCGACGTGGCTGCGCGGGCTATACGAAGAGCCGGCTATCACGGCGTCGGTGTCGCTGACATCATGAAGGAGGCAGGACTGACGCACGGCGGCTTTTATGCCCATTTTCCGTCGCGCGATGCCATGCTGGTTGAGGCAATGCAGCGCGCCGGTCAGGACAACCTGGCCTCTCTCGCCGAGGCAATGGAGCGCCGTATCCGCAAGGGTGCAACACCTTTCAGCGCACTCGTCGAAGCATACTTGCATGACACCCACATTGGTAAGACCGAGGACGGCTGCATCGTCGCTGCTATGGCATCGGAGATGACGCGCCAGGAGGACGCCGTTCGCAATGAGGCTCGCCGTCGCGTCGCTGCGATGGTCGCACTGGTGCAATCAGCGCTTCCGGACGATGCAAATGCAGGAGAAGCGCAACTAGTCACTGCAACGATGGTGGGCGCATTGCAACTGGCCCGCACGTTAGACGGCAAAGCAGGTCGTGACCTCCTCGCGAGAACGCGCAAGGAACTGATCGCGCGCCACGATCGAATCATTCACTGCTGATTTTTCCCGAACTGGCGCACAGCGCCATTCTTTTTATTCATAAATATGATGTTCATCATAAAAAAAGGCTAACTATGAAAATTGAAAATGCTACCGTCCTGATCACCGGCGCCAACCGTGGCATTGGGCTCGCATTCGCCAATGCCTTCCTCGAACGCGGCGCTCGAAAAGTCTACGCTGGTGCGCGCGACCCATCACAG
>JACCDM010780665.1_pt1 | contig 15352 bp, 13 predicted proteins | sample 7445851 | NCBI WGS metagenome assembly JACCDM01 (sample SAMN15323438, study PRJNA562643) | freshwater metagenome | isolation source: river surface water | place: USA:Blue River Watershed | collected 2017-08-16
CCGAAAGACAGGAAGAAATAATTTCATGTTTTTTCAATAACTTAAATAATATTCTAATAGGTAATATATATGTTTTCTTAGAAGATGATTTTAAACATGAAATTTTTAATCATTCAAAAGTTAAATTAATACAATTTGGTAGAAGAGCAATGTTTAAAGATTTCATTGAATTTTCAAATAATAATATTCCATGTAATTCAATAAAAATAATTGCTAATTCGGATATATATTTCGACAATTCCTTAGCAAAAATCCATAAATATTTAAGGAAAGACAAAATATTTTCTTTAACAAGATGGAATTTGGAAGAAGATAAAAAATTAAGATTTTACGAAAATTTTAAAAGTCAAGATGTCTGGATTTTTAAAGGAAAACTACCAACAATAATTGGAAATTACTATTTGGGGCTTCCTGGCTGTGATAATAGATTTTCAGCAGAATTGAAAGAAAATGGATACAGAGTATCTAATCCTAGTTTATCAATCCATGCAAATCATATTCATTTATCTAAAGTTAGATCGTATAATAAAATTTTAGATAGAGTAGTTGGTAATTATTATTATCCGATTCCAAATGTTATTTCAATTGTTGACATTAGCAATAAGAACATTAAGTTAATTTTGAACCTAAAACGGAAATACCATTCAAGCATATTCAAAAACAACTTGGAAGGATATTCTGTTACAAAAATCAGAAGATACATTAGTATAGTTAAGTTGTTTGCTTTGCGTCTTATATTGAAATTAGTTTAATGTCAAAAGTAAGCATAGTAATTCCTGTTTTTAATCGATTTAATGTTGCAGATCGTGCCGTGAAATCTGTCTTAAATCAGACGTATATTAATTGGGAATTGTTTGTAATTGATGATTGTAGTAAAGATGAATACATTTTACCGGATGAATGTAGTTCTTTTATCAAAAAAATTACACTAATTCGAAATTCTGAAAATAAAGGACCTGGATTAAGTAGACAAGTTGGATTGGAGCTTTCCAAGGGTAATTATGTATGCTTTTTGGATAGCGATGATTACTATGATATATCTTTTTTGGAAAGAATGGTTGACGAAATCGAATTTAATCATGACATAGCAGGTGTTTACTGTACAGCATTTGATTTAGTTACCAATTCAATTAGAAAAAGTAGCAATCTTTCTTATAACAAAATACTTCCAACATTATTTGATGAACATCGGCCTTGGGCTACTTGCTCTTGGTTATGGAGACGAGAATGTATTGGTACTTGGTCAGAATTAAGAACTAATCAAGATTCTAAGTTTGAAATTGATGTTGCAATTCGTAATAATAGCATTTCTCATGTATCAGATGTATTGTGCTTTATTGATAAAGGCACAGAATTAAATACCATAGATTTGGTTGGAAATGAAAAAAATGAACTGAATCGAAATCAGGTGGTAACCTATGTTTTAAAAAATATCTATAAATTCAAATACGATCGAGATACAATTTTTAAATCCGCGATAAATAGATTAATGTACGTTAGTGCTCGATTGCTAAAATTTCCAAATCAGCGTAGAGAAGTATGGAGGAATGCGCGATTGCTTTTTAATTTAACTAAACCTCAACAATTATTGGGTTTAATTCTTATTGCTGTTTCTTTATTGTCATTTGTTATTGGTGGTCAATTCGGATATCGGTTTTTGGAAAGATTTAGAAAAAGATATTTATAAATTGAGAATCGGAATCGTTTTAACCAATCCACCGCAAAAATCCGAGACATTTCTGGTTTCATTTATTAATGTGCTAAGTGAAAAACATGAGATCATACTTTTCACTACAAAAAAGGCCATAGTTTTAGGTAATTTGACACAATATATCTATTTAACAAAGTCTGCAGGAGTAAAAGATATTTTTATCAATTTGGTCAAATTATTTAGCGACTTAAAAAAATTTAATACATTAAAATCAGATAATAATTGGAAGTTACTAATCCATGATATTCCAATTTGGACTTGCAGAGATTTGGATTATTTACATTTTAGTTTCGGAAATTTGGCTTTAGGTAGAGAACATTACTCAAAAATTATAGGTTGTAAATTATCGGTAAGTTTTCGGGGATCGGATATAAATGTTTATCCTCTCAAACATCGATTAACTTATAAATATGTACTAGAATATTGCGATAAAATACATTGTAATTCTCAGAAATTGCAATCTTTAATATTAAATCATAATCAAAGTATTGGTGATAAAGTAAAAATCATTCCCCCTGGATTACTATTAGATTTTAATATTAGTGACGAGAAGTTGATGACATTAATTGATGATAGGGCTAATTCAGAGAAGTTGCATATTTTATCCGTTGGTCGATTACATTGGGTGAAGGGTTTTGAAAAAACTTTAGAAGCGTTAGGAAAAGTAAAAAAAAGTGGAATAAAATTCATTTTTCGTGTCATTGGCGAGGGTCCCGAAATTGAACAGCTCATTTTTTTAATTCATTTTTTTAATATTCAAGTTGAGGTGGAATTTGTTGGTGCGAAAACACCTGCTGAAATAAGGGTTGAATTGGAGAAGGCAAATTTATTTATTCAAACTTCATGGGCAGAAGGTTTTTCTAATTCAACCATGGAGGCTCAGGCATTGGGACTACCCGTAATCGTAACGCCGGTGAGCGGCATGGATGAGTTAGTATTGCAAGAGAAAACGGGTTATATAACTGAAGACCACCGTAGTGAAGAAATAGTTAAGGGGATTCAGTGGTTTTTGAATTTATCAAAAAAAGAAAAAATGGATGTTGCAATAATGGCTAGAAAAAATGTTCAACAGAATTTTTCTCTAGCTAAACTGCAAACAAATTGGTTGGAATATTTTAATTAAAGGAAGTGTTTACATTCATTAAGTATATTCAACCGGCCAATTATTATCGACTTGTGGACAAGATGCCTCAATCGGTTTTAGTAGCCGATGAATTGGTTGATAAGACACTAGGTTATAGGGATGATAAGTCAGTAACCATGGATATTGCCTATATGAATCTTCAACAAGGTTTAATTCCAGTTGCCAATAATCAAAGAGCAACCTTTCAAAATTATCGTATTGATTCAGTTGATGATAATTACATATTTTTACGTAGATATTTTTCAAAATTTCAGGTGTGTTGGGTTCTAATTTTGCGCTTATTGAGTTTTAATAATCCAATTAATGAATTAGGTGGATTTATTAAATCAGGAAAGCACAAAAGAGTAACCTTGAAACCGGAAGAATACTTAGACTATGAAAAATTCCAAGGCAATTTGGTTAAACAAGGTCCGCTAGTTTCTGTTATCATACCAACACTAAATCGATACGATTACTTGAAAGACGTGCTGTGTGATTTAGAACAACAGAATTATAAGAATTTTGAGGTTATTGTTTGTGATCAATCAGAACCTATAGATGAAAAGTTCTATAAAAATTGGAACTTAAATATAAAATTAATACAACAAGTGGAGAAGGCATTGTGGTTAGCCCGAAATAGATGTATTCAACTATCAAAAGGAGAGTATGTTTTATTGTTTGATGATGATTCTCGCGTGGAAGCAAATTGGATTGAATCGCATTTAAAATGCTTGGATTATTTTAATGTAAAGATTTCGGCGGGGGTAACCCAAACATTAGTAGGGGGTGGATTGGGAAAAAAAGACAATTACTTTCATTTGAGTGATGTATTTGACACGGGAAATGCAATGGTTCACCGATCAGTTTTTCATAAAGTAGGGTTATTTGATCGACAATTTGAAAAGCAACGAATGGGAGATGGGGAGTTTGGTTTAAGAGCAACCCTAGGTGGATTTTTAGTTGTTTCTAATCCTTTCGCGAAACGGATTCATTTGAAAGTTGATACCGGTGGTTTACGACAAATGGGAAGTTGGGATGCCTTCAGGCCAAACAACATATTATCGCCAAGACCTGTGCCTAGCGTATTGTATTTAATTAGAAAATATTTTGGTGTAGAAGAGTCTCTTTTATTTCTATTAAAAAATATCCCCCAATCTTACATTCCTTATTCAAAAAAAGGAAGTAAACCTGCAAAAATTCTTATTTATTTATTCTTACCATTGTGGTTTCCACTCGCCTTAATATCAGTATCTCGATCATGGAGGGAGGCGATTAGAAAGTTAAAACAAGGTGCGTTAATTTCGATACTTGAAAAATAGAATTTTATTTATTTGCAGTGAATTTCCACCAGGACCAGGAGGTATTGGGCACCATGCCTGGTTTTTAACGAAAGAATTATCTAAATTAGATAATACGGTAATTGAAGTTTTGGCACCGGCAGATTATGCAGATGAATTGGAGGTATTTGATTTTGATAGTCGACAGAATTTCACGATTCACCGTTTTATGCGAATGGGTTGGTTGACTTATTTTGCGCGATGTGGAAAGCTTATTAAACTATTGATTAATACTAATTATAGTCATTTTTGGGCTAGTGGTAAATTCTCATTGTGGTTAATTTGGTTACAGAAATCTTTTCTTCCACGGGCTAAGACTTTATGTATATTACACGGTTCTGAGGTGAATTTAGGCAATCTGTATTTGAGATTATTCACTCACCAATCTATTTTTCAGTTTCAAACCATTATATCCGTATCTCGATTTACTCAATCATTGTTGCCCACTTGGATTTTGGAAAATCATTTATCATTAAAAGTTATACCTAATGGATTGGATGTATCGGATTTTACATTGTCAAATAGTGTCGAATTACAGGGCTATCCAGCATTGTTGACCGTAGGACATGTTTCTCCAAGAAAAGGTCAGCATAGATTAATTAATGCATTACCAGAGTTAATTAAAGTGTATCCAGATATGGTTTATCATATTGTTGGTAGACCTATTGACCAGTTGAAATTAGAAAGGCTGGCAAGTGAATTAGGAGTTAATGAACATATAGTATTTCATGGGGCAGTTAAGAACCACAGTGCCTTATGGGATTACTATAAAGCAGCGGATATTTTTATTCTTTTAAGTGAGAATCAATCGAATGGGGATGTAGAGGGGTTCGGAATTGTGGCTTTAGAGGCGAATGCAGTAGGTACACCTGTAATAGGGGCAAAATATTGTGGAGTAGAAGAAGCAGTGTTGTCTGAAAAATCTGGTGTGTTAGTGGATGGGAATGAACCAAAAGAGATAGTTGAAGCTGTGGAATACTGTTTAGAAAAAAACAGTTACTTATCAGAAGGTAGTAAACGCTGGGCAAATTCTCATCATTGGAAGTTAGTTGCTAAGAAATTTATTAGTTTGATACAGTGATAGGAAAGAAATTAGTAATAATTAGTCATACTGAACATAGGTTAATCAATGGAGAGGTTTTTGGTTGGGGACCAACTGTCGAAGAAGTTAATTATTTATCTAATTACTTTGGTGAGATTGCTCATATTGGTTGTTTGGAACCGGATAATAGTTTATCTGCTAGTTATCGAAAATATCTAAATGATAATATAAACTACCTACCAATACCCACATTTGGCGGTAAAAGTTTTTGGAAAAAATTATCTATATTATTATTAATTCCAAAAGTGTTGAAACAAGTAGAACGTGGGTTAGTGGGTGCAACTCATGTTCAGTTGCGAGTTCCCATGGGTATAGGTTTATTTTTAATTCCATATTTTACGCTGCGAAAAAGAAATTTTATTTTTTGGGTTAAGTATGCAAATAACTGGGGTGATACTAAGCCAAAATTTGGATTTAGGCTGCAACGCTATATGTTAAGGAAAAATTGGCTAAAATGTAAAGTAACAATTAATGGAAGTTGGCCCAATCAACCGAAACATTGTATTTCTTTTCAAAATCCAAGTTTATATTTGTCTGAGATATTCTCTTCCTTAGAAATTTCGAAAATCAAAAAATACGTTGCTCCATTTAAATTGATTTTTGTGGGTAGAGTTGAGGAAGAGAAAGGCGTGGGTATTATTTTAGATTGGTTTAAGCGAATTGATAATAGTATTGTTCAATCTTTAACAATTATAGGAACAGGAAAGGATTATATCCTGTATAAAGATTTAGCTTCTAAAATTGACAAGAAAATAATATTTTTAGGAAATCGTTCAAGGGAAGAAATACATGAATACTATAAGCAGTCACATTTCTTGTTATTGCCTTCAATGGCTTCAGAGGGTTTCCCAAAAGTTGTTTCCGAAGCGTTGGCATTTGGATGTATTCCAATCACTTCCTCCGTCTCGAGTTTAGCGCAATTCTTATCTGAAAGTGGTGCAGGAATTGAATGGAAAATTTTGGATAGTTGTGGAATAGAGAATATTGAAGTAGATAACTCTTTGATTGAGAAAGGCATTCTTTGGTCTGAAAAATTTACTTTCGAGAATTATAAAGACCAATTGAAAAAGGAGGTGTTTCATTGATTTTTACTAGTCTGTTTAGCAACAAGCATAATTTATTTTGGACGATTGCCCACACAGGGCTTGCAATTATTTCTACTTCAAATCCTTTTGTATTAATTGTGTGGTTCTATTTTGTTTTATTATCAAATTATAAAAAATCTCTTGATAGTTTAAAACAAAATAAGCCAGGATATTTTTTTTTAGTCATATCTTATCTTATATCTTTTGAATTATTAGATCGAATGACCGGAACTTCACCGTATGTACCTTATGAATTAGGTAAATATTTATTATTCATAATCGGTATTTTGGGAATTGGATTTTTTGGAATTAGGTCAAAAACAGGTATTTTGATGGCCTTATTAATAACACCTAGTGCGTTTTATGATTTTAGCGGAAAAAGTACAGTATTGGATTTAACGAATTACTTTCTTGGACCATTCTCTATTGGAATGGGTATTGCTTTTTCAAATAAATTATCAATAACAAGTAGTCAATTAAATCAAATTTTAAAGTTAATTTGGTTAACATGTCTTTCAAGTTTAGTGTTTACTATTATAAAAACACCAGAATTGGATGAAGTAGAATTCGTTTTGGGCGCAATTGCAGAAACTACTGCTGGTCATTCATCAAATCAAGTTTCTACGATTTTAGGTTTAGGAATGTTCCTAAGTTTTTACAGTATTTTCAATAGATTGAATTATTCTGGAAATAGAATTTTAGATATTTTTATTTTATTGAGTTTTACCTTCCAAGGTTTAATTAGTTTTTCAAGAGGTGGTATGATTGTTGGTGCCATTGGTATGATAATTTTAATGTTTTTCCCTGAGATTAATGTAAAACAAAAAAGCAATAACCGTTCATATTTAATTAGCATTATATCAATAGCTGTGTTAATTTTTGCTTTTAAAATAGTCAATAATATAACCGATGGTAATTTATTATTACGATATAAAGGTGAGACTCAAGGGACACTTTTAGGCAATAAAGAATTAACTGCAGACCAATTTGTTACGGGTAGACTAGGAATTTTTGAGAAAGATATCAGTTTGTGGTTTGATAATTTTTTTACAGGTGTAGGCATTGGAGCAAGTAGATTTTTGAGAGATACTGGGAGAACTGGTGTAGCACCGCATATTGAATTATCGCGTCTGTTAGCAGAACATGGAATATTTGGTTTATTTTATAGCATTATCTTTTTTTTAATTATTCCAATAAATTCTTGGCGACGAAATTCTTTAAGTAAAAGCAGAAATATATTGATAATAATATTATTAATAGCAATAATGACTACGTTTCATGCAGCAATGCGTACTTATGTAACTCCGTTATTCGTAATAATTGGGAATTTAAAAATATCACAGAATAAATTTAACAGGAATTCCAATTGAAAATATTATTTGTAGGAGCAATTAATGAGAATTCTAAACCTCTAGGTGGAGAGGAGTACAAGAACCAAATATTAATTAAAAAATTGAAAATTGATTTTAAAAATTGTCAAATTATAGATACATTCCAATGGAACAAAAGAGTTAATATATGGATATCATTATTAAAGAATTGTTTTTTCAATAGTTATGATACGATTTTAATTTCTGCTTCTTCATTTTCTACCTACAAGCTATTACTTTTATTATATTTTTTCAAACCAACGGCACTTAAAAAAATAATTTATCTAGTAATAGGTGGTTATTTACCTGAAGGATTAAGGACTGGTAAATTCAAAAAATTTGTCTATACCCCTTTAAAATTTATTATAGTTGAAGGACATTGGTTGAGAGTTGAAATTCAAAATACTGTTCGAATTAATAACATTGTAGTTTTGCCTAATTTTAAAGAGTTTAATCCAATAAGTATTAATTATAATACAAGAGACGAAATTTTTAAATTTGTGTATGTTGGCAGAATTACAACTACTAAGGGAATTGATCGAATTCTTGAGGCGTTAGAAATTTTAAAATCTCAAAAATATAAATGTTTAGTAGATTTTTACGGGAATATAGAAAATCATGAATATCGAGAATTATTAAGAGATTCACATAAAGGATTTCTAGATTTTACTAATAACAATTTAGATTCTTATGTTAAATTGTCAGAATATGATTGCATGCTTTTTCCAACTTATTGGCAAGGAGAAGGTTTTCCGGGGGTAATATTAGACGCCTTTGTTTCTGGATTACCCGTTATTGCAACTAATTGGAATATGAATAATGAATTAATTGAGCATAAAATAAATGGGTTAATAATAGAACCAAAATCAACAATGCAATTAGTCGAGGCAATGAAATATTCAATTGATAATCGTGGTTTTATGATTGAAATTGGTAAAAGAAATCAATTAAGGAGTAAAGAGTATCACATTGATATTGTTTGGCCCAAAATTCATGAATGTGTTTTACGTTAATTTTTTAAAGAAAGTTATTTTACCAATTGGGGAATTAATCTTTGGAAGCCGATATACATTCTATTTAAAATTAGTTAAACATCAATCACTAAATGATAGAGATGTCATTATCAATAATCGTGACCGTGATTTGATAAATCATTTAGAATATGTAATTAATAATAGTCCTTATTATAATAGTCTAAACTTGTCGATAGATTTCGATAATTCATTCGATTGTTTAAAGAAATTTCCTATATTAACTAAGGATATTTTAAAATCAAGTACGGATTTAATATTGACCGAAAAGAGAGATACATTAATTTGTAATTCTACTAGTGGATCAACAGGAGTTCAAACAAACATATATTTATCTAAGGAAGAATTGAGTTTAATTAGGGCAATTCAGACAACATGGTGGAATTGGGCTGGATTTGAATTTGGAGAACCCATGCTGCAAACAGGTTTGGCTACAAAAAGAACAGTTGAAAAGCGATTAAAGGATATATTTTTCAGAATTCACTATCAATTTGCTTTTGGATTAACAAAACAAAATACGAATTCCGCATTAGTTTGGTCTAAAAAAAGGAAGCCATTTTTAGGTGGTTATGCGTCAAGTTTATTTGTATTATCTGAGTTGTTTGATGGCGAGGGAGTTAAAATGAAAGCTGCTGTTTCTTGGGGAGATAAATTATTTGATCATTACAGAAAAAATATCGAAAAGGTTTTTAATTGCAAGGTATTTGAGACGTATGGAACCGGTGAGGGCTTGATGCTTGGAGCCCAAAAAGATTTGGAATATTTATACATTATGGATCCTTATTTTATTGTGGAACTTTTAGACGATCATGGCGATGAGGTGGCTGATGGTGAAATTGGCCATGTTGTGGTGACGAGTTTAATTCATAAAGCAATGCCATTAATTCGTTATAAAGTTGGTGATTTAGCAATAAAACTTCCAAGAGATAAGTATCCTGAAAAAAGGGAACTAGGACTGTCGTTGTTTCAAAAGATCATAGGGAGAGAAACGGATATAGTTGAAACTCCTGCAGGAAAGAAATTGATAGTTCATTCATTTACTGGAGTATTTGAATATTTCCCAGAGATAAAACAGTTTCAGGTATATCAAAAAAACAAGTCCGAGATTATCATTCGATATATACCAGGTAATTATTTTACAAAAGGAATACTGAATGATATACAAAACACATTAGAGAAATTAGCGGAAGAAAGTTTAAATATTGAATTTGTTGAAGTTGATGAGATTTTACCATCAAAATCAGGAAAGCCTCAAATTGTAGTTAGAGAAAATTGAAAATCACCGTAGTTTACCAATATTTCGGAACAAAAAAATCTGGATGGAGTACAAGATTTTATGATTTTACATCGTATTGGAAAACACAAGGGCATCAAATTAAAATAATTACAAGTCCATATTACAAAACGGATATTGTAGGTAGAGGTCTAATAAACAGATTAGATATAGAGGGAATAGAAGTAATAGTAATAAACACACCTGATTCAAATTTATTTGGATTAGTAAGAAGAGCAATTAATGCATTAATATTTTCAGTTGTGGCCACTTTTTTAGTTTTATTAGAAAAATCAGATAAAATTATCTTTAGCTCTGGCCCATTGACGGTATTAATTCCTTTTTGTGTTAAACGTTTATTTCAAAAAGATGGGTTAATTGTAGAGCACAGAGATTTATGGCCAGATGGTGCAATTGAAATGGGGCTATTACGAGGGAGAAAAGCCAATCTTGCCAAGAGGTTTATTCATTTTTGCAACACGTACGCCGAAAAAGTTGTGGTTTGTTCCGATGGAATGAAAGATATTTTAAATTCAAGAGGAATCATGAATGTTTACAATATACCTCACGGTTGTGATTTGGAACTACTTGATTTAAATGAAAGCAATAAGTTACCTGTTTGGACTAATAGTTCGAAAGTATTTCTTTACTCAGGATCGTTAGGATTTATGGATGCGGTAGAACAAGTTTTATTAGGTTTTATTCAAGCAGATTTAGACGCAAGTTGTCAACTTGTAATTTTGGGAACTGGAGCAGAGGAAGACAAATTGAAAGAAATAAGTCAAAAATCTTTAAAAAGTAAAAATATACATTTCTATGGTTTGGTTTCAAAAGCAATCATGGCTCAATGGTATAGAATTTCACACGTATCGTTTGTTGTATTTAAGAACTATAATGTTTTATCAACTAGCTCTCCAAATAAGTATTTTGATTCATTGACTTTTGGTGTCCCCGTTATCCAGAATACAGATGGTTGGATGAAATCGGATATAGAAAATTATAATTTCGGCTATAATGTTGTTGCTGAAGATGTTAGCTCAATGAAAAAAGCAATAGAAACTTCGATTACTGATAAAATTGGGTATACTATAAAAAAAGAAAATGCTAAGAATTTAGCGATTTCTGATTTTAGTAGGGAAGAGATGGCAAAAAGATATTTAAAACTGCTAGAAAGAAAATGAAGTATTTGCAATCATTAAAACGTCAAACGAATTCTAATAATTTTATTCCGGAGATAGATGGTTTACGATTTTTTGCAATAATCACGGTGGTTATTTTTCATTTGAATACGGCCATCGCAAAAGAATTGGGTATAGAATTAACTGATGCCATGAATCGATTGGGTGGTAGTAATAATTTGTTTTCTTGGGCATGGTGGATTATTCGAATGGATTTGGGAGTAAAGGTATTTTTTGCCATTAGTGGGTTTGTATTGGCTTTGCCTTTTCTCAAATATTATTTAGGGTATAGTACTCAAAAGATAAATCTAAAATCGTATTTCATCCGCAGATTAACTCGACTTGAGCCACCTTTTATTATCACTCTAATTGGATTTTACTTGGTTCACGTTGTTGTATTTAGAGAGAATCCAGTTGAATGGTTAAAACATTTATGTGCTGGTTTATTGTATGTGCATGTATTTATTTTTGGTGAACCTAATCCAATTAACCCTGTGACTTGGAGCTTGGAAACAGAGGCTCAATTTTACATACTTGTGCCAATATTGTTTGGATTACTATTTATTACTAGGAAAAGGTTTTTAAGTGTACTATTATTGCTGTTATTGGCAGCTTTTTCCATTGTATTTCGACATGATTTTGCTTTTTCATCGTTTTTAGGGAAGTCGATTTTTGCTTTTTTTGTAAATTTCAGTGTAGGAATCTTTGTGTGTTGGCTGTATCTAACGCAACCTACATGGTTTATACATAAGAGTTATTACTTTGATATCCTAGGAATATTGGCTACAGTTGGGTTGTTTTATTTTTATAAGCCGCAACATCTATATTGCAACCAATTATACTTTAATTTCTCAATTTTCATTTTTATGCATTCCGCGTTTAAGAGTAAAATTATTAATTGGTTTTACAGTAGACCATTGGTTTATTTTATTGGTGGAATGTGTTATAGTATTTATCTTATCCATTTCGCATTTTTTCATTTATCATTAAAAATGACAAAATTGATTTGGTTTAATGAGTTGGATTATCTTGAAAATATGTGGATTCAATTGGTTGCAAATTTACCTTTCGTATTTTTTGGAGCTTTGGTATTTTATAAATATTTTGAAAGACCTTTTATGATTATTAATTTGGATAGTTTGAAGAAAAAAATCTCCCAAAATGAAATATAAAGTTATTAACAATAAGAACCTTATAGACGTATTACAGCATTGCAATGTACGTTCAAGTTTCATTTCTAAGTTAAAAATTCGCTATAGGCCATTGATATGCCCGTTTGTTGAATTGTTGAATGAAATTTCAGATAATGATTCAGTTTATGATATTGGTTGTGGAAGTGGTCAATTTTGCTTGCTTGCTTCGAAATTTACAAATACAAATAAAATAAAAGGAATAGAGATATCAAAAGACTTAGTCTACCAAGCGAATCAAATAATTAGTACAATAGATATTGGACAAAAAATATTAGAATTTGAGAAATATGATGGGTTGATTATTCCTAATGATATTAAGGATTATAATATTATTTTTCTAATAGACGTAATTCATCATATTCCTGCAAGTAGGCAGGTTGAATTTTTACAAAATATTTATAATAAGATGGGATTAGGAAGCAAGTTAATTGTTAAAGACATTGATAGAAGTTCAATTTGGTGTGTTTTTAATAAATTACATGATTTAGTTTTTTCTGGTGAGTTAGGAAATGAACGAAATAAAATTTGGTATTATGAAAAATTAAATGAAATAGGATTTACAATTGAGCGATTAGATGAAAAAAGAACATTTGTATATCCTCATGTGACTTTTGTATGTAAAAAATAAAAAATCAATAATGCTTAAATTTATATAAATGTATAGAATACAATATATTCAGTTCTTAGTATATATATTATTCTCAATTTTTGGACGTGCAAATCAGATTAGTGATTCTGAAACATATCTACAAATTTTAAATTCTATATATGATTCCGGCGATATATTTCCAAACAGTTCGCAGTGTTACAATAATTATATTAATAATCCTGGCGCGGTAAATTTTTATTTGATTATTTGGAAAATAGTTGGAATTAAATCGGTTCGATTATTATTTTTTGCAAATGCACTATGTTTGTTTTTTTCTAATTTTATTTTATCACTAATACTTAAGAAGTTTACTAGAAATAAAAAAGTCGAATTGTTTTTTTGGATTATAAGTTCATTATATTTGACAAATCTTGGTTTGGTAAATTCTATTTCAAGTGAGGTATTATCATATTTCTGCTTGACAATTTGCTTATTCTTATTGACTAGACCTTGGATAATTAAATTAAAAACTGTTAAATCGAATTTAACAGTTTTTTTAGAATCATCTTTATTCGGATTATTAATAGCTATTTTTAACTACATCCGACCAACTGGTTTTATAGCTTTGTTGTCGATTTTAATTTCTATCGCATTTTATATGATGATTAGAGTGAAAAAATTGAATTTAAATATTATACTTATTGCAATATTAATATTTGGTTTTTATTTTATTGGAAAAGGTACAATTAGACAACTTCACAAAACAATTAGTGGGATGTCAATAGACGGTTCTTATTCACTTGGGTATAATATGTTAATTGGTAATGGCATTGATTCTGATGGATCCTGGAAATCTGGAATATTTATTAAAGGTGGCAAAGGATATTTAGTAGATGGTTATAAATTAACTGCTGAGGAGAAAGATAGAATTTGGACTAATCAGGCTGTAGATTCAATCCAATCCAATTACAGATATTTTGCAATATTAGGTGTTAAAAAATTATTAATAACCTATAGTTATGATTTGGTTGGTTTGGAGAAATTAAGTTATCCGAATGTAAATATATTTTCATCTTTAGATATACTAAACCTTTGGGAACATAGCACGTTCAATGTCGCATTAATAGTATTAAATAATTTAATATATTTAGTTTTATTATTAGGTTTTATATTTTTTGTATGGAATATATTAAAAGCATCAAATAATTATGAAATGTTATTTTTATTTATGATTTTTTTCGTCATTTTATATAGTTCTGTAATTTTCATAGTTTTGGGTGGCTCTCGTTACCATCATGCTGTTGTCCCTATATTTTTGATTTGTACATGTATAAGTTTTCTAGATTTGTTTTATGGAAGAGACAGTAAAAAAGAAAATAGTATTAGTGGTTGATTTTGATAACACCTTGATTAATATTGATGTTTTTAAGTTAAAGTTAAGCAAGTTAGTTTTATATAGTCCATTCAAATTACTTAAACTTTTAATAGATTATTCAGGCTGGGTTAATTTTAAATTACAAGTATTGGAAAGTAAATTACCTAATGAATTACAATTTAAGGATTGTGTTAATTTGGAATTGCTAACATATATAATCTCAATCAAAGAGAATTTTACGAAAGTAGTAATAGTTAGTGCTACGCCTTTAAATTTTCTGTTAAATTTCATTCCAGATAGTCTTTTTGATGAAATCCATGGTTCGACTAATATTAATTTAAAGGGAAGGTCTAAGTTAGAATATATAAAACGAAACTTTGGATGTAATTTTGGTTATATAGGTGACTCGAACGCCGATAATTGTATTTTTTATGATTCAATATATGCGGTCAAGGTGTCTTCCAGGAAATTTCAAATATTAAAAAATGAAATATTTTAAATTAATAAGGATTTCACATTGGATCAAAAATCTAATTGTTTTTTTACCGTCATTTTTGGAAGGTACTTTGATAAATAGTTTTTTTTCATTGGTAATATCTTTTTTTGCTATAAGTTTGATTGCTAGTTCCGGTTATATTTTCAATGATATTTTAGATGTTGAATCAGATCGGATGCACCCAAAAAAATGTCAAAGGCCCATAGCGAGCGGGTTTGTTTCCGTTAGGTTGGCAAAAATGGTATCTATTTTTTTTATGTTTTTATCTATTGTGCTGATGTACAATAATATGTTGGGTATTTTAATTTTGTTGATATATGTTGTTTTGTTGTTGTTATATTCTAGGTATCTGAAAAAAATAAAATATATGGATATTTTAGTTTTAACATTATTTTATATTTTGAGGCTTGTTTATGGAAGTTTGATTTCAGATACTTATTTAACGGGTTGGTTAGTAACATTGATTTTCTTTTCTATGTTTGCTCTTTC
>JACCDM010408782.1_pt1 | contig 15347 bp, 18 predicted proteins | sample 7445851 | NCBI WGS metagenome assembly JACCDM01 (sample SAMN15323438, study PRJNA562643) | freshwater metagenome | isolation source: river surface water | place: USA:Blue River Watershed | collected 2017-08-16
AACGCGTGACCCAGCCCGCTTGCAGCCAGTGCCAATAGCCCGGTGTGAGCTGCCAGGGAATCAGCGTAGAGGCGGCGCTGGCAGGCAGCACCTGGCGTGTGAGGTGGTCACCCCAGGTCCCGCGCCCGCCCACCTGGGCCAGCAGGTGGTCTTCGGGCCAAGGGGTGCCGGCGGGCAGCATCACCGGCTCGGGTTGCGCGCGCACCGGCCGCCGTTCGCCCGGCCCTGAGAGGGCGTCATGGATCGAGCCCCAGCTGCGACCGCGCAGGCGCCGCTGCAGGTCGCTCAGGGTGCGCTCGGCCCGTTCGATGTCGCGGCAGGTCAGGGTGTACTGCCCCAGCACGTTGTCAAACAGCACCAAGGCCTGCGGGCGCAGGGCCAGAAGATGCTCCAGGTTGTCCAGGGCCTCGACGCGATGGAAGGTGACGCGGATGCGGCGCGAGACGATGACCCCGGCATGACGCAGGCGAAACAGCGGCGAGGCGGCCCATTCGAAGTCGACAGCGTCGATGCGGCGAAAACGCCCGAGGAAGGCGTCATCCATCATCCAGCCCGCGCTGGCGCCGAACAACAGGAGGTCGTCAAAGCCGTCGGGGGCTTGGGCCAGCCACTGGGCGATGGCGCTGCGGGTGCGCCGCCAGCGTGACTGGGCCAGCAGCGCCCGGGCGTGCCAGCGCAGGTCGACGAGGGCCACGCGTCAGAACGGCGGCTTGATCACCTTGGCGCAGGTGCCCTTGATCAACTTGACCGTGCGGCCGTCGGTGATGCCCAGGGATTGCTCGAAGGCGCCGGTGGTGCGGTCGACGGTGAAGGATTCCTTGTTGATGCTGACCCCGAAGCGCTGGAACATGGCCGGGCGCGAGACCACGAACTTGTTGCCTTCTACGGTCAGGACACCGGCGCGGCTCTCGGAGATGGACAGCTTGCCCTGGTACCAGCCCGAGGACTTGTCCATGTCGACCTGGGCCATGGTGATGCGGGGCGGCTCGTTGCCCTGAATGCCCAGGGCCAGCTGGCCCTCGATGTCCAGATGCAGCTCGCAGATCAGATCGACCACGCCGCTGCTGGCCGCCTTGGTGCCGCCGGAGCCGGCGGGGCCGGCCGGAATGACGACAGGCTTGGCCTCGTTGGAGAACAGCTGCTGGACGCCCAGGACGCCGCCTGCCGCCAGGACCCCACCCACCGCGATGCCGATGATCAAGTTCTTCATGTTGCCCTCAAGACCTGCCCCGATGATCCGATGATACTGGCAGGTCTTGTGAATAATATGCCGCTAATTGAAGGTTTCACACGGGAAAAAAATCCAACTGTGACGTTCATTAATTCGGCACTAACTCGATTTTCTTGAGGACATCATGTTTCTACGAATTCTGGGCGGCGGCATTGTTTTTATCCTGTTCGCCGTGCTGGGGACCCTGTCGGTGGTCACCCTGACGAAGACGTCCGATGTCGATAAGCGCCTGTATGTGGCGGAAAAGACACTCAAGGACCATGAGAAAGAGCTCAAGAAACTGCACGAGGAAATCCTCGCGTTGGACAAAAAGGCCAAGGGTGGTCCCGCGGGCGCGCAAGGCGATGAATGGGCTTACGACGGAGAGGCCGGCCCCGAAAAGTGGGGCGCCCGCTATGCGACCTGTGGGAACGGCAAATCGCAGTCCCCTGTGAACATCACGGGCCCGTTCGAAAAATCAAGCGTCACCCTCAAAGCCGAGTACAAGCCTGGCGTGCTGCGCGTGATCAACACCGGGCGCGCTGTCATGGTGAATGTGCCGCCTGGCAACGTTCTCAAGGTGGGCGCCGAGTCCTACGAGCTACAGCAAATCAGTTTCCACCGACCCAGTCAGGAGCAGGTCGATGGCAAGCCGATGGCGATGGGTGCCCACCTGGTGCATAAAAACGCCAGTGGCAAGGTGCTGGTCGTCGCGGTGATGATGCGCGAGTCCGCGGCTCAAAACCGCGCGCTATGGTCGATCTGGAAGAACATGCCGGCCAAGGCAGGCCCGGAGGTGACGGTGTCCAGCGTGTCGATCAACCCGGCCAACCTGCTGCCCGAGTCGCTGGCGCACTACGCCTACGAAGGCTCGCTGACCATGCCGCCTTGCACCGAGGGCGTGCAGTTCTTCATCATCAAGGCGCCGATCGGTATCCAGAAGGAAATGATCGACAACTTCCCCTTGAAGATGAACGCGCGCCCGGTGCAGCCCCTGAACGGACGCAAGATCAGTGCTTCCTGAAAGCCCGCCGCGCCCGCCGGCCCGTCAGCGGCCGCAGTGAATCACGAAGCTCAGGGTGAAGGGGCTCAAGCCCCCCACCTTGCGCCACAGGCCCTTGGTCTCGAGGTCGAACAGCTTCTGCCCCGTGAGCATGGGGCCCGCGTAGCTGGTCACGTTGCTGATACGGTACATCTGGTACTTGCAGTCGTATTCGTTCAGGTAACGGCGTGAGCGCACGCCGTCGGCGTCGGCGGCCTTGAGGTCCTGGATTTCCCAGACACGCACCACGTTTTCCTCACGCTGGATCGAGCTGCGGTCCATGTACAGCGTGGCCAGCTCGCTTTCGCCGACTTTGGCCCAGTTGGCCCATGCAAGCCCCGGCAGCAAGGCGGCGGCCAGGCCTGCGACGAGTCGGCGCCACCCGGTGGCAAGGCGTGTGTGTCGGTGCGCGATCGCGTGCGTCATGGCGCTGTTTCAGGCTCTTTCAGAAATAGGTACCGGCCAGGGTCAGGGGGCGGCCCCCGGTGCCGAGTTTGAAACGGGAGATACCGGGCAGCACCCGGGTGTTGACCCCACCCAGGTCGAGCCGTTCGACGCCCAGCTTCTTGAGGTAATCGATGCCCCGCCACAGCAGAAGATTGTGCGCGTTGGCCTTGCGGCCCGCTTCGTCCGACCAGCCCACATGGTAGGTGGCGCCGCTGCCGTGAATCAGGAACAACATGGCCGCCGTTGTCTCTTTCTGGCGCGACTGCGCAAAGCTCACCGCAAAGCCTGCGTCCTTGGAGGGCGCGGCCTCGATGTAGGCCTGCACAAAGGTGGCGGGCAGGCCATGGAATTTTTTCTCGGAGCGCTGCTGGGTCTCGCGCTCCAGCAGGCGCAGGCACTCCGGCAAGTTGGGTTCGACCCGCGTGGCGAAGGCGGTGTCGGCTTCGGCCTTGACCAGGCGGTTGCGCCATTTGCCTTCCAGGTCGCTGCGCAATTGCGCCAGCGGCCGGTTCAGGTCCAGCATGACGGTGGAATAACCGGTCATGACCCGCCACAGGCCGCGGGTTTCCAGGTCCGTCTCGGGACCGGCTGGCGCGTTGGGCGAGAACAACGGCACCCTCAGTGCAGGCAGGGGCAGAGATTTCTTGAGGGCGCGCAGGGCCTGGGCGCGGTCTGCGGACGGCAGATCCGGGTGCCAGACCGGCCCGCGGGTGCAGGAGGCCACCGAGAGGTAGCCGGCCAGCCGCCGCGACATGAATTGGGCGATGCCTAGAAGCGAGGTGCCGTCGGTGATGGAGGCCCGGAGAATGCGTACTTTGAGAGTTTGAAGGGCCTGCCCGTAGGCCCATGACTGCTCAAGACTTCCGCCGTGCTGCTCGTGGAATAGCTCCCAATTATTTCGGCTTACTTCGTCCCACGCGACATTCATCGCACCATAATATGCGAAGGCTAAAAGACCAGGGTCAAGTTGTAGGCGCTCGTGCCGATAAATGACAGGGGATCGCGCCGATGGCCGACCGAAAGAAGAACGCTCAAAACGCGCTGGCCCTGGATATTCCGGGGGCCCGGCCGACCCTTCTGGGGCTGTTTTTGTGCGTGCTGTACCTGGGCGGGCCGATCCTGATCCTGGGCAACCTGGTGGATTTGCTGTTCCAGCTGGTATTGGGCTGGTGCATCGGCCTCTGGTGCGTTTTTTAGTATTAAAGGTCCGTCATGTTTTTCTTCGTAGGCCTGTTGGTGGTGTTCGCGACGGTGTTCGGCGGCTATATCGCGGCCGGCGGCAAGATGGCGCCCATCATCAAGGCCGCGCCGATCGAGATCGTCATCATCTTGGGCGCCGCCATCGGCGCCTCGCTGATGGCCAACAGCTTTCCGATCTTCAAGTCCGCCATGGGCGGTATCGCCAAGTGCATCTCGGGCCCGAAGTGGAAGCAGGCCGACTACCTGGCTGTGATGGTGCTGGTGGGCAAGCTGCTGGGGGTGATGAAGAAAGAAGGCGTGGTGGCCCTGGAAGCCCACGTCGAGAACCCCGATTCCAGCCCGATCTTCGGTGAGTTCCCCAAGCTGGCCAAGGACCACTTCATCGTGCAGATGATTTGCGACCCCCTGCGCCTGGCGGTGATCTCTCAGGGCAACCTGGAGGCCGACACCGTCGAGGACATCATGAAGACCGCGATCAAGACCCACCACCACGACGCGATGAAGGCATCGGGCGCGTTGGCTGCTATCGCGGGCGGTCTGCCGGCGCTGGGTATCGTGGCCTGCGTGCTGGGTGTGATTAAGACCATGGGCGCGATTGACCAACCGCCGCCGGTGCTGGGCGCCCTGATCGGCGCGGCGCTGGTGGGCACCATGCTGGGTGTGTTCATGTCCTACGGCATGTTCGACCCCTGGGCGGGCCGGCTGGCGCAGATCATTGACGAAGAAGGTCAGATCTACAACGTGATCAAGGAAATGATCGTGGCCAACCTGCGGGGCTTCCCGCAGCCGGTGATGATCGAGACGGCGAGGGCGTGCATCAGTCACGACAACCAACCGAGCTTCGCCGAAGTGTTCGATAGCTTGCGAGGGTCCTGATGGCCGAAGCCGCAGTCGCCGAGGAAGAAAAGCCGGCCGCCGCGCCTGCTGCCGCCCCCGAGGCGGCCGCTGCGCCGGCGACGGAAGCCCCTGCGGAAGGCGCGGCGCCGGCCGAGGAGCCGGTACGGCCGATCATCCGCAAGATCATCGTCGAGGATGGTCATGGCGGCGCCCACGGCGGCGCCTGGAAGATCGCGCTGGCCGACATGATGACGGCCATGATGGCCTTCTTCCTGCTGATGTGGCTGCTCGGTGCTTCCAACGAAGATCAGCGCAAGAGCGTGGCCGATTACTTCCGGCCGTCTTCTCACAGCCAGATTGCGTTCGGCGAGCTCGCGGGCTCCAACGGCCTGCTCGGAGGTCGCTCGGTGATCGACCCCGACGGTTTTCCCTTCACCGCCAAGCAGACCGCCTTGCTCGAACGCCTGACCCCCGAGTCCGAGGGCGGGACGCAAGAGGGTGAGTCGGGCCAGGACGGCAAGGGTCAGGGCCAGACGGGCCAGGGCCAGGGTGATTCCGGCAAGGCCAAGCAAGATCGCGAGAACTTCGAGAAGCTCGAGAAAGAGCTCAAGGAAAAGCTCTCCGAGAACAAGCAGCTCAAGTCGATGCAAGACCAGGTGAATATCACCCGAGACAAGGACGGCCTGCGCATCGAGATCATCGACAAGGCGGATTACTCCATGTTCAAGCTCGGGACCAACCAGCTTGATCCGAAGGCAGCCCAGCTCCTGTCTGAAGTGGCCAAGTCGATCAAGGACCTGCCTAACAAGGTGACGATCCGCGGTCACACCGACAGCTTGGGCTTCGCGCCCGACAGCGGCCGCAACAACTGGACGCTGTCCACCGAGCGTGCCGACGCCACCCGCCAGTTGATGCAGGGCGCGGGGCTCCCTTACCAGCGTTTCCAGCGCATCGAGGGTGTGGCCGACACGGCGCCCTTCATTCCGGCCAATCCGGCCGACCCGCGCAACCGGCGCGTGAGCATCACCGTGCTCAATCAGTGAGCGGGTGGGGTGGGCGCTAGGTGAGGGCGTTGTCGCCGCTCATGTAGACAAACACCTCATCGAAACAAGCGCCCTTAAGCTTGAAAAAGTTGGCGTTGTTTTTATGAATCGTCGGGTGACCGGTGCGCCCGTTGCGAACTTCAAACCGTGAGGCAATCCGATCCGGCGGCGCGACCACATGGTCGAAGTGGCCGTGGTAGATGGTGTCGTAGCGATTGAAGAGGCGCTCGAACATCCCTGCAATTTCCGTATCCCGACCTCGGAAGGTCGTCTGATACGTGGCGATCGTGAAGGTGGCGTCGGGCGTGAAAAACGACAGGGCAGTGGCCAGATCCTTGCTATCCACCGCCGCGAAGTAGCGTTCAACCATCGCCTCAAGTGATTCGCGGTTCATGGATAGGGATTCGGTTGAACGAATTCAATTGGCGCGAAGGCATCAAGCTTTCTTGAGGCGCTCGTTCTGCGGGAACATGAATGAGCGGGCCTGGTCGTCCATTTCCGTTTTGAAGATGTGACGCGTCTTGATGGCTTCGGCGCGCTGGGCCGCAGGCCGCGCGCTGACCGCATCGAGTAAGCGCTTGACGTTGGGGTATTGCAGCCAGGTGGCATCGCCCGTGCCCAGTACGTAGGGAAGCAGCCGCGCCCAGCCCCAGAAGGCCATGTCGACGATGCTGTAGGTGTCGCCCACCATGAACGTTCTCTGCGCGAGATGGGCCTCAAGCACACCCCAATGGCGATGTGCTTCGAAGTCGTAGCGGTTCAGTGCGTACTCCTTGGGCTCGGGCGCGGCATGGCGAAAGTGCACCGACTGGCCCGAAAAGGGGCCGATGCCACTGGCGATGAACATCAGCCAAGACAGCAACTGCGCTCGCTCGGGGCTGCGCGGGTCGGTGGGCACGAAACGGCCTTCGCGGTCGGCCAAATACAGCAAGATGGCGTTGCTGTCGAAGACAGTCGTGCCGTGATCGACGATCGCGGGCACCTTCGCGTTGGGGTTGACCGCCTTGAACGCGGGATCGAATTGCTCCCCCTTGCGGGTGTCGACCGGTATGGCCTCGTACGGCAGTGCCAGTTCCTCCAGCAGCAAGGCAACTTTCATCGGGTTGGGGGCGGCGTTGTAGAAGAACTTCAGCATGGAGGCTCCGTGAGGATTCATCCCAGGAGCGAGGGCGCCTGGCGAGCATTCAGGATAAGTCGGCGAGCATATGCGCCAAGTCGTGTTCGCGACTTGGGGTGGCCTCGGGGGGGCGGGCAGCACTGCGCACACAATAGACGACCGATTTTGACCCGGAAGACCGCCATGAACGAACGACTCCCCCAACTGGCCTATGAGGACCTGCCTGCCCAGGTCCGCCCCCTGGCCGATGACATCCTGAAGGTGTCCAGTGCCGCTCTGGGCGGCCCCTACAACGCCCTGCTTCGCAGCCCCGATATGGCCCGGCGCTGCTTCGATCTGCTCGATTACCTGCGCTTTAAGACCTCGGTGAACAAGCGTCTGAACGAGTTCGCGATCCTGATCCAGGCGCGCATCTCGAACGCGCAATACGAGTGGTGGGCCCACGAGCCGATCGCGCGGCGGGCTGGCCTGTCTGATGCGGTGATGGACGAACTGCGCCAGTGCCGGCGACCGTCCGCTATGCAGGACGATGAACGTCTGGTGTATGACTTTTGCGTACAGCTCACGCTCAATCACCGCGTGCCAGATCCCCTGTGGCAGGAGGCTGTCACGCGCATGGGGGAGCAGGCGGTGATCGACCTCACGGTGCTGTCTGGGACCTATGTGATGGTGTCGATGCTGCTCAACGCCACCCAGGTTGGAATCCCCAATGGGGGGGCATTGCCGCTACAGGAGCTCGCGCCCCAGGAAATCCGTAGACTGCTGCTGTAATCGATAGGAGACTCGCATGATCCCTCGCGCTGTGCGCGTCGTGCTGGCGGCTTGTCTGGCGGCCTTTGGCCTGCAGGCCTTTGCCCAGGATTTCCCCAGCCGCCCCATCACGATGGTGATGCCTTACTCCCCAGGTGGCCCGGGTGACGCCATCACCCGCGTGTTCGCGGGCGCGATGCAGAAGATCCTGGGACAGCAGGTACTGGTGGAGAACCCGGCCGGCGCCTCAGGCAGCATCGGCACCGCGCGCGTGGCGCGGGCCCGACCCGACGGCTACACGCTGCTGATGATTCACGTGAGCCACGCCACCAACACGGTGATGTTCAAGAACCTTCCGTACAACACGGTCGACGACTTCGAGCCTATCGGCTCGGCGACCAGTGGCCCGATGCTGATCGCGACCCGCGCGAATTTTCCGGCCAAGGATCTGAACGAATTCATCGCCTACCTGCGCGCCAATCAGGGCAAGGTGAGTCTGGCCCATGCGGGCGTGGGCTCGGCCTCTCACTTGTGTGGGCTGATGATGATGAACGCGCTCAACGTCAAACTCAACGAGATTCCCTACAAGGGGACCGGCCCGGCACTCAACGATCTCATGGGCGGCCAAGTCGACGTGCTGTGCGACCAGACCTCGGGCACGGTGCCCTCGATCAAGTCGGGCCGTATCAAGGCCTATGCCGCGGCGGGCAAGGCACGCCTGCCGCAGCTGCCCGAATTGCCAGCGATCTCCGAGGCCGGTGTGCAGGGCTTTGACATCAATATCTCGTTCGGCCTGTACGCGCCCAAAGGCACGCCGCGCCCGGTGCTGGACCAACTGACCGCCGCGTTGCAAAAGGCGGTGCTCGACCCCGAGGTGCGCCAGCGCCTGGAGGGCATGGGCGTGGCCGCCGTGCCGCCCGAGCGGGCGCGGCCCGAGGCGCTGCGCGCTCACCTGAAAAACGAGATCGACGTCCTGGGAGGTCTGCTGGTGAAGGCGGGCATCAAACCCGAGTGACCGCGGCCCACGACTCCCCCGAGGCCGCCAGCTGGCTGCCCCTGGCGGTCACGCTGGCGATCCAGGCGATCGTGGCCATGGCGCAGATCACCGTGCCGGTGATGGCGCCGCAGGTGGCCGCGAGCTTGGGGATCTCGGCCGCCCTGGTGGGCGTGTTTGTGTCGATCTCGTACGTGGGGGCCATGCTGGCCAGTCTCACCGGCGGTATGGCCGTGACGCGCTGGGGCGCGATGCGTGTGAGTCAGTGGGGCCTGGTGACCTGTGCTGCCGGCCTGACCTTGTGCAGCGTCGGTTGGCTGCCTGGCATGGCATTGGGCGCATTCATCATCGGCCTGGGCTATGGGCCCATCACGCCTGCCAGCTCGCACATCCTGGCGCGCACCACCGCGCCGCACCGCCTCTCGCTCGTGTTCTCGATCAAGCAGACCGGCGTGCCGGTGGGCTTCATGATGGGCGGCGCGATCGTGCCCACGCTGATGCTGATGACGGATTGGCGCGCGAGCCTCCTGGTCGTGGCCCTCGCCTGTGGGGTGTGTGCTGTCCTCAGTCAATCCCTGCGCGCGAGCTTCGATGGCGATCGCAACCCGCTGCAGGTGATTCGCCTGTCCAGCCTGATCGAACCGATCCGGTTGGTGCTGGAGCATCGCACGCTGGCGACCCTGGCGGCATGCTCGTTCATGTTCTGCATCGTGCAGATGTCGCTGACCACCTACCTGGTGACTTTCCTGCACACCGAGCTGGCCTATGGCCTGGTGGCTGCCGGCCTGGTGCTGTCTTTCTCGCAAATGGGTGGCGTGGGCGGGCGCATCGTGTGGGGCTATCTGGCGGACCGGGGCCTGGGCGCATTGCGTACCCTGGTGATGCTGGCCGGCCTGATGGCGGTGTGCGCCCTGGGCACCGCCCTGTTCACACCGCAGGTACCGCGCGCGGTGGTGATCGCAGTGCTGGTGGTGTTCGGCGCCTCCGCCATCGGCTGGAACGGGGTGTACCTGGCTGAAGTGGCGCGCCGTGCGCCACCCGGCAAGGCCAGCCTGGCCACCGGGGGTACGCTGGCCTTCACCTTTCTGGGCGGACTGATCGGCCCCTCGGTGTTCGGCGGTCTGTCGTCGTTGCTCGGGACCTACCGCGCGGGCTATGCGGCGCTGATGGTGATCGCGATGGCCAGCGGCACGGTGCTCCTGTGGAGTCACCTGCGCGGGCGCTGAATCCGGGCGCTCAGTCTTCGAGCTGGGCGCTGGCCTGCATCGTGAGCCAGCCTTCGTGGTCCTGAGCCCAGAGCGATACCGCGCGACCATCGACCGACGGCGCGCCGTGGACCTGCAGGGGGCGTCCATCGAAAGTGGGTCGTAGCGCCTTGAACTCGAAACGCCGCATCCGCGCCTGGGGTCGGGAGCGCGCCACCAAGTCGGCCAGCAGCGTCGCGATCAGCGGGCCATGCACCACCAGTCCCGGATAGCCCTCGGTCTCGGTGACATAGCGGCGGTCGTAGTGGATGCGGTGGCCGTTGAAGGTCAGCGCCGAATAACGAAACAGCAGCACGTCGTCGGGTGTGAGTTCACGGTGCCAGGCGGCAGCGGGCGGCGCCTTGAGCGGTTCGGGCACGGCTTCGCCAGGCTGCGGCGCGCCGCGATAGACGATGTCGTGTTCTTCGGTGAGGGACAGGCCGCGCCGGTTGCTGATTTCATGGCGCACGAGGACGAACAGCAAGTCGCCGCTGCGACCCGACTTGTGCGTGACCGACTGGATGCGGGAGACGCGGTGCACCGGGTCGCCCACACGCAGCGGGTTGTCTATATCCCAGGCCAGACGACCACCCGCCCACATGCGTCGCGGCAGCGGTACGGGCGGCAGGAAGCCGCCGCGCAGGGCGTGGCCGTCGGGTCCGATCTCGCGAGCCTTGTGCATCGGCAGGAAGAACAGCCAATGCCACAGCGGGGGGAGCGGCGTGCCGGCGTGCGGCGCGTCGTCATCGCGATCGAGCGTGGCCGACAGCGCACGCAGCGGGGTGGGCGTGACCAGGTCGTCGAGGGTGGTGGTTCTGCCGACCCAGGACTGCAGGTGGGCGAGCAGGGTGGGGTCGAGGCGTTCGCTGGAGGACATACGGCAGGGCGCGTGCATCAATTGAGCGCGCAGTCTTTCGGGTCGGCCAGCACCAGGCTGGGGGCGGCAGCGCGCTGCGCCGACAGCGCATCGCCCTCGCCGGCGATGTTGAAGGCCCAGCGCGCCGTGTGGCTGCGTCCGTCACGCGGGTGGCGGGCCGTCATGCAAAGCTGGAACCGGCCCGTGCCCTCCGGCAGGCTCAGCGTCAGCACCTGTGCGCCCGGTGCGAGCGTGGCGCCCAGGGCGGCCAGGTCCAGGGCTGTAGCCGCTTGTCCGGCGGCGGCTGCGAGGCCGCGCCACTGCACCTGGGCGGCCGCCGGATCACGCAGGTTGGTGTAGACCGTGGCCGTGACGCGCAGTTGCTTGCCTTCGCGTGCGGGCGGGCCCTGCAGGCTCACCAGCCCGTAGGTGGCCGGGTCGGCATCGACCGCTGCCCGTTCCTTTTCCAGGATCTCGGTGCTGCGCATGGACCGCTCGGCGCCGAAGGCGGCCACCAAGCCGATCACGAGCGTCGCGATGCCACCCACCAGCCAGCGTGAGCGGCGGGCCGCCTCGAACTGGCGCTCCAGGGCTGCGACGAGTCCGGTGGGTTCATCCCCCGGGGGCGGTGGCGGCTTGCCGGACTCGACGGCGTCGACGATGCGCACGATCTCCTGTACGCGCTCACGCAGCGGGCTGCGGCAGGCGTCCACCCACTGGGTGTTGTTCACGTAGAAGGCCAGTGCTGCGGAGGGTTCCACTTCCTTCAGGCGCACCGGGATGATCACGCGGTCTTCGCGGAAGGCCATTTCGATCTCGTTGGCCACACCGCGCGAGACGTTGGCATCTTCGGTCAGGACCAGGACGACGGCGGTACAGGACTGAATGGCCTGGGTGATGACCTCGCCATAGGAGCTGCCTGCGGGGATGTCGCGCGGGGCGATCCAGCAGGTCTTGTCCAGGGCCTCGAGCTTGCGGCGGATGTCGTCGGCCAGCTTGAAGTTCTTGCTGGCGTGGGAGATGAAGATGGAGGGCATGGCGGCGCGGGGTGTTGGAAGCTCACTCGCTCAGGATCTTGCGGTCACGCACGATCTGGCCCCACTTGGCCGACTCCTTGCGCATGAAGTCCTGAAGCTCCAGGCGGCTCGTCGGGTGGGGCGTGAGCCCGTGCTTGTTCAACTGCTCGCGCACCGACGGGTCATTGAGCACCTTCACGATCTCCTGGCTCCAGCGATCCAGGAGCGCAGTGGGCGTCTTGCCCGGCGCGTTGAATGAATACCAGTTCAGGGCCTCGAAGCCCGGAAATCCCTGTTCGGCCACGGTGGGCAGATGGGGCATGTAGGACGGGCGTGTCAGACCCGTGGTGGCCAGCGCCACCAGCTTGCCGGTTTCCAGGTGGGGCAGGGCGGTGGGCGGTGCCGCGAAGTAGCCGGTGAAGCGGTTGGCCAGCAGGTCCTGCATGGCCGGTGCGCCGCCCTTGTAGGGGATGTGCGTCATGTCGGCCTTGATCAATTGGGCAAACAATTCGCCGGTGAGGTGCGAGGCCGAGCCCGGGCCGGTGGAGGCGAAGGTGACGTTGCCAGCGCCCTTGCGCGCCGCGGCCACGAATTCGGCCAGTGTGCGGATGCCGCTTTGCGAGCTGACCACCAGCACGTTGGGAAAGTGCACGCCGCCCGAGAGGGGGGCCAGGTCCTTGAACGGGTCGTAGGGCAGCTTCCCCATATGGGGCGAGATGGTCAGGGGCCCGACCGAGCCCAGAAGCAGCAAGGAGCCGTCGGCCGGCCCGTTGGCCACCAGCTGGTGGGCGATGTTGCCGCCCGCGCCGGCCTTGTTATCGACCACCACGCTCTGGCCGATGTTCTCACCCAGCTTTTTCGCGATCAGGCGTGCGGCGGCATCGGCGGCGCCCCCGGGCGCAAAGCCGACCACCAGAGTCACGGCTTTGCGGGGCGGGAAGTCCTGGGCGTACGAGAGGGGGGCGAGGCAGGCCAGTGCGGCTGCGGCCATCAGCAATTGGCGTTTGTTCATGAATGTCTAGAAGGCGCGAATCACGAGCCCTCTATTGTGACCGCGCCTCCTGAACCCCCGGGCCTAGCGGCCTCCAGCCACGTCCAGCACCGCGCCATGCACATACGAAGCGGAGTCGCTCGCCAGCCACAGCACCGCCTCGGCAACTTCCATGGCGCTGCCTGATCGGCCCAGGGGCACGGCGGTGCGCGCCAGGTTTTCCATCTGCTCGAGGCCGCCGTGTACGTTGTGGATCTCGGTGGCGATCAGGCCGGGGCGCAGCGCATTGACGCGTATGCCCTCCGGGCCAACCTCCTTGGCCAGGGCCAGGTTGAAGGCGTCGAGTGCGCCCTTGGAGCCGGCATAGGCACTGCCGCCGGCCAGTCCGCCCAGGCGCGCGGCCACCGAGGACATGTTGATGATCACCCCGCCACGGCCCCCACGCGAGCGCGCCATGCGGCGCACCGCCTCGCGGGCGCAGTAGTAGACGCTGAACACGTTGGCGCCATACAGGCCGGCCACGTTGGTCTCATCCACCTCGGTGATGCGAAAGCTTGCCAGCACGCCGGCGTTGTTCACCAGGGCATCGACGGGGCCCAGCGAGGCGTCGAGTTCCTTGAAGAGGCGTTCCACTTCGGGCAGCTGGCTCACGTCGGCTTTCAGGGCCACGGCCTCGCCGCCAGCGTCGCGGATGCGGCGCACCACATCGTGTGCAGCCTCCGCACTGCGGTGGTAGTTGACGGCGACGCGCCAGCCCTGGCGGGCAGCACCCACGGCGATCTCGGCGCCGATGCCTCGGCTCGCGCCGGTGACGAGCATGACTTTGCGGTTCATGGTCATTCCGGTTGGAGGTTGGCTTCTTTGACCAGGCGTACCCACTTGGTCACTTCAGCGGCCATGAATGCCTTCATCTGGTCCGGCCGCATCGGCAGGGGCTGGATGCCGATGCCGGCCAGCTTGTCCTTCACCTCGGTGCTGGCCAGGCCCTGGGCGACCGCCGCATGAAGGCGGTCGGCGACGTCCTTGGGCAGACCCGCCGGACCGGCAATGCCGAACCACGCGGTGATGTCGAAGCCCGGCAGGCCCTCTGCCAGTGCCGGCCAATCGGGTGCCAGCGGCGAGCGCTTGGACGCGGTGATGCCCAGCGCGCGCATCTTGCCGCCCTTGGCCTGGGCCATCGCGTTGCCCAGGTCCACGAAGGTGAAGTCGAGCGAGCCTCCCAGCACGTCGTTGACGGCCAGCGGGATGCCCTTGTACGGCACGCCCACCGCGTCGACGTTGCCCAGCTTGTTCAGGACCGCAATGCACACCTGCGAGCTGGACGAGCCATAGCCCGCATTGACCTTGCCCGGGCGCTGCTTGATGTAGGCCAGGAGTTCGGCCGCCGTCTTGGCGGGATGGTCGGCGCGCACCATCAGCACCAGCATGTTCTCGCCGATGCCGGCGACGGGGGAGAAGTCCTTGTTCGGGTCGTAGGGGATGGACTTGAGCAGGGCCACGTTGGAGGCCAGCGCCGAGTTGGACGAGAACAGCAGCGTATTGCCGTCGGGAGCCGAGCGAATCACTTCCATCGCGGCGATCGAGCCGCCGGCGCCAGGCTTGTTCTCCACCACGAAGGACTGGCCCAGTGCGCCCTGCAGGTGGTTGGCCATGACGCGCGCGGCCAGGTCGGTGGCCGTGCCCGGTGGAAAGGGCACCACCATGCGTACCGGACGCGCGGTGCTGGCGCCCTGAGCCCAGGCGCTGGCCAGGCCGCCAGCGAGCAGGCCGCAGGCGGCCAGGGTCTTGAGGAAATGGCGGGTTTTCATGAGGTCTCCTTGGTGTCGTGGGGTGTTGCTTGCGCGTCGATGCGCATCTCGAGCAGGTGAAAGGACAGCGACTTGCCGTGCATGTCCAGGTTCAGGGAGTCGTTGACGCCGCCATCGAGCACGTCGTCCAACACGAAGTTGATGGCGCCGAGCAAGGGCAGTAGGTAGCGGCGGACCTGCGTGGGCCGGCGCGCGTCAAAGTGCTGCGCCACCCGCTCGCAGGTCACCTGCTGCACGAGCAGTGGGTAGTCCTGCGCCCGATAGGCGATCAGCGAGATGTTGGAATGGTTGCCCTTGTCGCCGGTGCGGGCGTGGGCGAGGTCATAGAGGCGGGTCTGCGTCATGGGAGGAGCTCAGGCCAGTGTGTAGCGGGCGGGCACCTGCTCGCGCGCAATGAAGCAGGCGCGGTTGGACAGGCGCTGGCGCTTGGCGGTGCGCACGCCGCCGCCGCCGCCGGGGCCGCCCGTCCACAGCGCGGTCACTTCCCGCAGCAGCAGGTCGATCTCGCGCACATCCTCATGGCGACCGGCCACGCGCAGGCGCACGTCGCGCGAGTCGCCTACGGGCAGGGCCTGCAGCAGGCGGTTGCCGTCGTCGCCCAGGATGCTCTGGACGCCGATCAGGTCAAACCGCAGCGGCATCCGTGCGCCCATGCGGCGTTGCATGACGTCCATCGCCAGGCGCGCACGTGCTTCGGCGTTGGGACCGGCGTAGGAGATCTCGGCCTCGCCCAGCCAGCCGCCGTCGAAGTAGGCCAGCGCCTTGAGCGTGGGCGGCCGCGGGTGACCGCGC
>JACCDM011891835.1_pt1 | contig 15347 bp, 9 predicted proteins | sample 7445851 | NCBI WGS metagenome assembly JACCDM01 (sample SAMN15323438, study PRJNA562643) | freshwater metagenome | isolation source: river surface water | place: USA:Blue River Watershed | collected 2017-08-16
CATCTGCTACTAGGGGAACGAAGTGCATTTCAAAATTGTCGTAGTCGTTTGCTCGTGCAACTTCCATAAGATCCGGATCATTCGCATAATGTTGTTGCTGTTGTTCAAACCAAATACGGTCAGCATCTGTAAGGTTTAGTCCAAACCGTTCATTCAAGTCCGCAATTAATCGAGAGAGTAGCTCTGTTTCATCCTCTTGCTTCCCGCCTGTGCTCTCACTTATAGCTGGATCCATGGGATCTTCAGTTCCATGTACTAATGAGAGGTCCTCACTCTGTGCAATTATCTGTGTGCGAAGATGAGTCAATACAACAGAATCATCAATATCGACAGTGCCGCCGCCACTTCCTAGTAACAAGCGACGCTCTAACATTTTGGTGTAGTAATACAACTCTTCAAGTTCAGGGTCTTTGAACGGAACAATTTGGGCTAAGAATGAGTAGGCTGCAACAAAATTCCGACACAGACTCTTGAAATCAACTTTTGACTCATCATCAAGCAAGTTCCAACGCTCTACCGCAGTATCCGTATTAGCTTTAAGAGCCGAGCTTCCAGCGGTAGTCGCCTTCAAAATTCCGTCAACCGCAAGTCGCATTTCATCCTTGTGAAGTATATTCGCAGCCATTAAGCGTTGCTGCAGGTTGTACAAGATATTTGGGTCCGTAGGCACAGCCGTGGTCTGTTCGTAGTAAGGCCTAAAGGCCTCTTGGATTTCCTCAGCATCATTAACAAAATCGAGAACAAAGGTATCTTCTTTATCGGGATGAATTCGGTTCAGACGTGACAAAGTTTGCACAGCTGAAATTCCACTTAACTTCTTGTCTACATACATTGTGTGGAGAAGGGGCTGGTCGAAGCCAGTCTGATACTTCTCGGCAACCACTAGGACCTGGTATGACTTTGCAAATTCTTCTGGAATAGCGGAGCTCTTAATGGCATTCATCGAGTACTCCGTGAATTCAGAACCCTTAACATCTGGGTCATAGACCGTGCCCGAGAATGCAACCAAGGTACGAACATCCTTATATTTCTTTTCTGAAATATACGCATCTATGGCTTGCTTATATCTCACCGCATGCAGTCGTGATCTGGTCACAACCATTGCTTTGGCTGAGCCATCAATCTTCTTAGATGTATTTGCCCTGAAGTGCTCAACAATAATTTCTGCTTTTTGAGCAAGGTTTGTTGGATGAAGAGACGCATAACGAGCAAGAGCAGAAGCAGCTTTCCCCTTGGGAACTTCAAGATCAGCGGCTCCCAAATTATTCGCAAGTTTGTAGTACGTTTTGTAAGTCGTATAATTTTTTAAGACATCGAGGATGTATTGCTCTTCGATGGCTTGTCTCATTGAATACTGATGGAAAGCAACATAGACAGGCTCACCATTCGCCGAAACAACCTTTTCGCCGAAGAGCTCTAATGTCTTGGATTTAGGCGTTGCAGTGAAAGCAAAGAAAGTGATGTTGTCAGCTTTGCCTCGCACTGACAGTGATTTTTCCAACAAGTCCTCAAAACTATCTTCGATAGTCGTGTTTAAAGCATCGAACTCTTCAGCAGCCAGAAGTGCATCTGAGGTACTTCCACCACTAAGCACTAGCTTTAAATCCTTTGCAGTATCACCGGATTGTCCCGAGTGGGCTTCATCTACAATGATTGCAAATCTTGTACCAGCAAGCTCTGTTGCAGATTTAGCGACAACTGGGAAGGTTTGAATAGTGGTAATAATTATTCTCGTTGCTTTGGTTTCCAATGCTTCTCGTAGTTGCGCGTTCTTACTACCCGCATCTTCGCGCACAGAAACTATTGATCCGGGCTGGTGATCAAGAGATGCAACAGTGTCCCGCAATTGTTGATCGAGAACTCTTCGATCAGTAACAACTATGACCTTGTCATACAGAGGAACATTGGGACTAATTCCCTTCGCTGCTAGAGGACTATACGAATCAATTACTGCAGGGGAATGTAAGACGGATAATCGATGGGCAAGCCAACTAATGGTGTTGGACTTTCCACTACCTGCAGAGTGTTGAGCGAGCCGATTAACCCCTGGACCAGAAGTAGATGTTGCCTCCACCATTGCCTCCACGGCATGCCATTGATGGAAACGAGGGAAAATTACAGTCTTCTCTCCAGTTTTCTTGCCAGTGGCTTCATCAACTTTATAGGAAACGTGAATGTACGAACCGAGGATCCTTAACCAATTGTCCCGTTGCAACACCTCATGCCAAAAGTATCTTGTCTTCTCGCCTGCTGGGTCTAACGGATTTCCCATTCCACCTGCCTTACCTGCACCGGCTGATCCCTGATTGAACGGAAGGAAAGTCGTACTAATACCTTTCAATTGAGTGGTCATGAAAACATCATTTTCATCAAGGGCGAAGTTAACCAATGATCGGCTTCTAAATATCAGGTCGTTTGGCTTCCGGTCGGTCCGGTATTGCCTAATTGCATGTTTTACATTTTGTCCAGCTGTCTGAGCTTTAATTTCTGCAGTTGCCACCGGTATGCCATTTAGAAAGAAGACTAAATCGATGCTGTCATCGACATTTGTCTCAGACATTTTGATCTGACGTGTAACGGTCACTCGGTTGGCATTGTATTTTTCACGATTGTCCGGTGTGAGGTCATGTGCAGGAACGAAATAAGCCAATTGGAACTTTACGCCGAGATCGACAATTCCCTTTCGCAGAACATCATTGGTTCCTCGGGAGTCAATCTCTTTGGCCAAACGTTCAGAGAACTTCTTCCATGACTCATTCTCCCCGCCGTGGAGTGTTGCAAGTCTCTCCCATTGGTCTTTCTGAGTGGATGAAACAAATATCTTCAATTCTTCAATATCAAGTCCAAGGTTGCGTGAGTAGTTTTTTTTGTCACCCTCATGCCAGTCGTGACCAGTCAAGTGCTCAGTAATAAGTTTCTCTAAAGTACTTTCATAGTGAGCTAAGTCCACCATTACGCAATACTCCGTCCAGTAGAAATGTCGAACTTACCTGTAATAATGGATGTTATCAGTGAGCTTCTGTACTCCGATAATAGCGTTACAGCCTGCGTTAATGATTCAACCTGTGCTTTGACTAAATTAAACTCGATTTGTAATTCACTAACTAGGGCTCTTTGCTCATGTAAACCTGGGACTATGAGCTTCAATTTTTCTATATCTTTCATGGCTAAGTTATTCTGAGTGCTATGCGTACAAGCATTCATCATCTGTGACTGCAATTTTGGGCTCAATAATTGCCAGGCGATAAAGAAATTATCTACAAGCTCCGGATTTACTCTTAGAATGGCAACTGGTGACCAAACATTGAAAACCTGCATCGTTTCCACCACTGCGACTTTGCCAATAGATGCAGATTTTGTTAATAAAATATCACCAAATTGCGGGCGTGACTTCCTCGAGAACTCACTATTCTCAGCCTCAGAAATAAAGCGCACATTTTCCCAATTAATAGAAAAATTCGAGATACTATCGACAGATAAAAAGGGAATGCCACTTCTAGTAAATTCTGGGGTGGTATGAGGACCATCATGAACTTTCTTCTCTAGTAACCAACTTAAATTCATGCTTTTGCCACTAAGTCTAGAGAAGGCGCGATTGAGAATTGATGGCAGTAGCTCCAAATTTATTAAGTCAATTTGCTCTCGTCGAAGTCTAAGCGCGTCATCGATACAACTGATTTTTGTGTTCAGAAATTGCGTAATCTCCAATTGTTCTGCGATTGGAGGAATAGGGATTTCTACGTCGCTCAGATCTGAAATACTAATTCGAGGCGTCCTGACACTCGCACTTTCGCCACCTGCCCCAATCCCCTTTAAGCGGGCAATCATCTCCCCAATAAACCAGTTAGATCGCATCACGAATTCTAAATATTCAGATGTTACTAATTCAGTGGGTTCGATAACGGCATAATCTGGACTAACCAATCCTCCTTGGCGAGCAATCCCGAGAGCACCACTAGAGGCGGACATTCGATTAATTACGATTTGTCCCGGTGTGCAAACTTTGTAATTTTCAAGTGATTCGGCTCGTCCTTCATTGCCCATTAATTCGGATCTAGGAATGACACCTTTAGTCTGTGACACAGACATCAGGGGATATTGAATCTCTACCGAGTTTCGCACATCAACTTCTTTGGCTAGCCAACGGAACTTTATGGCATCCACTATCTTAAATCCTTCATTAAATCTTTAATGCCAGTTTCCAGATTTTGTATTTCATTACGGATTTCATCCACTGATCTTGGCGGTACATAAGTATAGAACTGGCGAATGAATGGGATTTCATACCCTATCTTTGTTTTACTGTGATCAACCCAAGCATCAGAAACATATGGCGTGATTTCTTTGAGTAAGTATTCTTCCGCTAGTTCTTCAATGGCCTTATGGCGCTCACTTTCATTCATTTGAATGAAACCTGTGCATAGAGAGACATTGTCATAGTCTCGAAGTTCTGAGTCAGCCTCAAAAACGCCCTTCTTGCCCAGGGCTGGATTTGCCGTTGAATCGGTAGTTGCTATGGCCTTCATAGCTGCTTTTGCATCCTTGCCTTCAAGCCCTGCGCTGATAACTGCTTTCTCGGCTTCCTCTTCTGACTTAAACGTTTTCCCAGTCAACGCCTCTAACTTAGCCCTGAGTGCGGCAGGCGTTGACTTAAGTATGTCTTCATCAACACGCCAAATCCTGCGAAGGGGGCGCTCAATTGTTAGGCGTGCAAATCCAAACTCCTCATTCTTCATCACTTTCACGCGCTTTTCGGATGAACTAAGTGATGCATTTGAATATAGATTTGTTATTTGCTCTATCGCATCAGGGGTCAGTTCTTTACGTTTATCACCAAGCGACTTGCGCATCTTGGTGCCGAATTCACGGGCATCTATTAAACGCACTAGACCCTTAGATTTCATTTCCTTTCGATTGCTAATGATCCAAATATAAGTACCAATACCCGTGTTGTAGAACATCTGGTCTGGCATCGCCACGATGCCTTCTAGTAAGTCATTTTCAATGATCCATCTACGGATTTCAGACTCACCTGAACCTGCTTGACCCGAGAAGAGTGGTGAACCCGAAAGAATAATCGCAATACGCGATCCTCCTTCGATGATGTCTTTCGTTTCAGCCTTATCTGAAACTGGTTTCATCTTGCTAATCATGTGTTGAATGAATAGGAATGAGCCATCACTTACGCGGGGAAGTCCTGCGCCATATCGGCCATGAAAACCTTTGGTCTTATGCTCTTTTTCAATCGGTTCTTGGTACTTCTTCCAATCAACACCATAAGGCGGGTTTGAAATACAGTAATCAAATTGTTTACCGGAATGCCCATCTTCGTTGGTGAGACTGTTACCTAAAGTAATTCTTGTAGGGTCCTGGCCTTTAATCATTAAATCCGATCGCGCGATCGCCCAAGTTTCAGGGTTTAGTTCTTGACCGAAAACATTCAATTTTATATTGGGATTGAGATCATGAAGATATTCTTCAGCGATTGAAAGCATGCCTCCTGTGCCACATGCAGGATCATAAATACTACGAATAGGTTTTTGTCCTGCTAGCGCCTTTGAATCTTCGATGAAGAGGAGGTTTACCATGAGTCGAATTACCTCACGTGGGGTGTAATGCTCTCCCGCAGTCTCGTTCGACATTTCCGAAAACTTGCGTAGGAGTTCTTCAAAGACATAACCCATCGCTTCATTGGAAACAGTTTCTTCAGATAGATCTAAGTCGGCAAACTTGCCGATGATTTGGTAGAGAAGACCTTGTTCTTCCAGTTTCTTAATCTTGTCAGGAAAGCCGTACTTATCGAGAACCTCAGAGGCGCTAGGCGAAAAGGCACGGATATAGGCGTTGAGATTTGAGGCCACTTTGTCCGGGTCCTGCAAAATCTTTGTTAGGGAAAGTGGAGATGTGTTATAAAAGTTGTGGCCAGATTCCTTGTTTAGGATGGTTTCTAAGTCATTGATCTTGCCTTCGAGAGACTTGGACTTTGTGATCACCTTGTCCTTTGTTTTCTCAAGTGCGCACTCCAAGCGGCGCAGCACCACAAATGGAAGAATGGTTTGTCCGTACTCATGAGGCTTGAAGTCTCCCCTAAGGATGTCGGCAACCGACCAGATTAAACTGACTTTGTCTTGAAATCCTTTTGGCTGGCTCATGTGATTACTCTACGCAAAGTCGCTGACAAACGCCTTAGTTTTTGCCGAACTACCCAGAAAAATGACTATATCTCCAAATTCTGGTTCGTGTCAGCCAAATATGAGAGGGTTGCTGCATGAGCACAAATAGCTTCCAGGTCATCGATGGCACCGTAAGAAGCGTCCAAGAAATGTTCACTGGCCGCAGCTATGCAATCGAGTACTACCAACGTGAGTATTCCTGGGCAAAGGCCAATATCGAAGAGTTGATTCTAGATCTAACCCGTAGCTTCAATAATGATTATGAACCGACTCATTCACGTCGAGATGTGGCTAGCTATCGCCCATACTTTTTAGGTCCAGTTGTTACTTTCTCGACTGAGGGAGTTCGATATCTGGTAGATGGTCAGCAGCGTATGACTTCTTTAAGTCTTCTCATGTCATTTATCAGTTCAGAACTTAAAGAAGGAGATTCGCAAACTCAGCTTCGCAATCTCATCTACTCGACACAGTATGGACAAACTAAGTTCACAATTGATGTTCCTGATCGCGAAAAAGTGATGAGCGCTATTCGTGAAGGACAAGAGCAGCCGCCACTCGACCTGGATCAGAGCTCTGAAGTTATATGGGAACGGTTCAACGACATTCGCAATATTTTTCCCGAAGACCTAACTGGAGACGTTCTGCCATTCTTCGTAGATTGGCTTTTGAATAGAGTTGTTCTAGTGGATATTGGCACAACTGATAAAGATATGGCTCTTGAAATCTTTGAGAGCATGAACGATCGAGGGCTACAACTTTCGAATATGGATATGCTGAAGAGTTATCTCTTGTCTCGCATCTCCTACCCCGACGAAATCGAACGAGCAAACCATGTTTGGCGCGAAACTACCCAAGCGCTAAAGTCATACGACAAGAATGGCGACTCAGACTTTATGAAGTCTATGCTCCGCGCTAAATATGCGGAGACAATGCGCGATACTAAGAAATCTGCTGGGGCCAAAGATTTTGAAGAAATAGCCACAACTTTTCACAAGTGGACTAGAGACAAGGCAGAACTAATTGGACTTATTGCGCCGTCCGATTTCCTTAGATTTGTCGAAGTCGATCTAACTTACTTTGCTAAGAGATACCAGGAGCTATTGGATGCTTCAGAAGAGCTAAAGCCAGGTCTTGAATACGTGTATTTCAACGCCCACAATGATTTCACCTTGCAGTACATGGTAATTCTGGCTGGCGTCAAGGTTGGTGACTCTGATGAAATTTTTGCACGGAAGGCAAACCTGATAGCTGCATATATCGACATCATGATTACAAGGAGAATGGCCGAGTACAAGAATTACGGTTATTCACCTATGTATCGCCCTATGTTTGCACTTGCTAAAGACCTTCGCGATCTTTCTCTGGATGAAATCCGCAAGGCACTTAAGAGTAAGACGGATGAAATGAATGAAAGTCTTGAATCATTGAAGCGCCTTCGACTTACAAAGACGAACAAACCCGAGATCTATTACATCTTGGCACGAATAACTAGTTGGCTTGGCGACGAAACATCTGCGCTCTACCTTGAGCGAAATCGCAAAGATCCATTTGAAGTAGAACACATTTGGGCGAATAAATTCGAGCGACATACGGACGAATTCACAAATGAATTTGAGTTCGCTGAGCAGCGCAATTCCCTTGGAGACCTTTTATTGCTTCCGAAGAGCTTTAATGCCTCCTATGGCGCTCTCGAGTACTCAGTAAAAGTGGACCACTATTTCTCGCAAAACCCACTAGCAAAATCTCTGTGCGAAAAGAACTATACAAATAATCCTAACTTTGCTCGTAAAGTGAAAGATCATGACTTGCCTTTCAAAGCTTACGGTCCAGAGGAATTTAAACGCTCCGCGATAGATGAGCGCCAAGAGCTTTATTTAGCTATGGCGGAGATAATCTGGTCCCCTAAGGTGTTGGATTCGATTTAGTTCCTAGAATTCAATTCAGATTTCAGCTTAGCTCCGAATTGAAGGAGTTACATTTCCCAACAATTTCCGTCCCAAAATCTTTCAGTACCATTTAAGTCGTACAGCCCGACCTCTTCTGGTACCCACCATTGTTCGCCATCCCAATAGTGATTTTCATCCGATAGTTCGTACAGACCAGGATCTTCTCCTTCAAGGTAATCCGAGCCATCCCAGAATCGCAATAGACCTTCTTCGATTCTCCATTCCGGTTTATCGGACTTTCCGAAGATGCTTTTCTCAGGCTTCGCGATACTTTTCGAAACTCTTCCCACTTGGTATCCGCGAAATTCATATTGAATCTTGTGGCCATGGCTTTCAAGTTCCTTGATGAATTCTTTCTCTTTCCTTCGTAATTCCCGGATATAGCTATCATTACGATAAACCTCAAAAGTAATAAGTGGTTCTTGAGGACGGTATGCGGCAAAAATCAAAGATTCCATCTGCGTAACCATCAACATATGCTGCACCTGAGCTACATAATAACTTGGTACTTTTCTTGATCTCTCAACCATTTCATAGCTTCTAACACCGCACTTGATCTCATAGATCTGATCGTTTGACGTGTTTATTGCATCTAAGCTCGCGGCCAGGAATGGTTCGTAGATGTCTTGAACAATCGTCGCATTGAGATTTTGTCTATATTTTCTCTCTAGCGCGCGACGGGCGTGTTCTTCAAGAACATGTCCCTCTCTCGTTGCGGCATTACCAGAGAAAGGTTCAACCAAACCACGTTTTTCATCAATCAACTGCTGGCGGCCTTTCCACCTATTCTCACCCATGATTATTGCTGCTTCGGACGCGCCAATAACACCCTTACGCCATTGCAACCACTTCGAAGTTCCTTGCTCGAGGTCGTCTATTAGATAAAAGCCCATTTCAACCAATTACTTTCATGAATACCATTTACTCTGAAACAAATGGAGCCGAATTGCTGCATTTATTGATGCGCCAGTTATCACAACTTAAGAATGCTTCATAAGCGCGTCCTGAATTCTTCGATACGCCCGCAGGTCTCAAAGCGAACGAACCCCCACAGCCAGGGCGATCGCATTTATCGCCAGGTTTTGGATGCTTGCCTGGTGGATAAACTTTGGCAGGTCGTCCTTGGCTAACTCTTTGGTTTTGATACTCATCAAGAATGCTTTGGGCAAAATCTGGTGATTCGATTCTCACCATGATTTCTGTGGAATTCTTATGGGACAGAATGTTTAAGGAACCTAACCAAACAATCCTTTGATCAAAAACGGCTAATTTTTCGTGCATCTTAGAAACAGGCCTTAACTCCTTAAAAACGCCTTCTAGCCCGGTATGAATTTCAGCTGAATTGGTCGAAGCGTCTTTTTCGTTAATAGGCTTAGTAAAACCCACAATTTCAACATTCTTTGCACGCAAGTCCCTAAAAGTTTGCATCCAACGCTCGGTACCTTGCGTAGTGGTGAATGGGCTAGCAAGAAAGACTTTTGACTTAACTTCGCGAAGATCTTTTTCAAAAGCTTTATAGAAACCTTCACCGGTAAACCATGAAATGGAACCAGAATTAGAACTTGGTTTGCTCTTTGAAGCGAGCAATAGCTCTTCGTTTATAACTGTTCTCGCATCGACAACTTTCATGTTCTTTTTCATCTTAACTACAAGTTGAGATATGAGAGCGTTGTTATTTCTCTCCAAAGTAGCAAAATCGCCCACGATTATGACGTGCTGTCGCGCTCGGCTGATAGCAACATTCCACATAGCATTCTCTGGTGCAAGCGGATCTGGGTGACCGATGAAACTACCTAGATTTGGCTCTCTATCTGTAGATACTTTCGTCAGATCTATAATCATTAAATCTCGTTCATTTCCTTGAAACCTATGAACTGTACTTATTCCGCCCTTAATATGCTTATCTGGGTCTGTAGATAAGAGGCTTTCTATGAAACTGGACTGTTTTGCATAGGGCGTGATTACTCCAAAAGACTTTTTTGCAGTTGACTTGAGTTCCCAACCATCTTCAAATAACTGCTCTGCAATCGCTTGAACAGTTAAAGCATGCATCAGGTTGCGACGCGATTTGCCATTTACGGTTGATGATTCTGGCTCAAGTGAAGTTGTATCAAAAAAGAGAAAAGGTTCATTGCCCCAAGGAGTTGGCTTATCCATTCTTTCGGAAACAGTCCTTAAAGTGTGTTCCGGGTAAAAAGTCTCTGAAATCAAGTCTGAGATGGACTCTCTCATTCGGTACTGATCACGGAGGGCAATAAGCTCTGGGCTCTTTTCACCTATTTTCGATTTAGCAATCACTCCAGACTTAGTGAATGCGTTATCGGCCATCAGTTCTTTCATGTCGGCTTCCAATGCCGCGGCAGGTGAATCTCCCCTACTTGAATTTGAACCGACTCGCACAATTGGAGGCAGTTGACGGAAATCACCTGCAACAACGATCCGTTTTTGCGCCAATGCAGCCGCGCAGAAATAAAGCGGTAACTGAAGCATTGATGCCTCATCCACAACAACACAATCAAACTTCATTGCGATTATTTCTTTGTCGAGCAACGGTCTGTAGGCAGTACAAGCTATTACCTTTGCATTCTGCATTATTGCTGTACGTTTTTGACTAATTTCCTCTTGAATCGCTTCGATTGCCTTTTCATCGATAGATGCTTGATTTTTCAGGGATTCGATTTCTGTCTTTAACTTGGCGGCATCAGGATGCTTGGCCAGCCAAGCTCTCGAAGCTGCAGCAGCACGATCTGTTTCTTCAACCTCTTTTTCCAATGCTGGGATCTCTGAAGAAATTCTAAGTACAGCTTTGTCTGCTTGGTCTTTTTTGGATTGGGCAGCATTGATATCAAGCTTGATAGCGCCTGGATTTCGAGTCTTGGAAAACATTCTGCCAATTCCAGTCTTTGAATTAGCTTGGGAAAATTCTGCTTCTAACTCTGTGATTCGAGATTTGAGAGCGGGAATGTCCTTCTTGGCCTTCTTAAGGTCCTCTCTGAGGACCTTAACTTTCTCTTCAACCTTTGCCGACCCTAAAGATTTCTCAAGATGTCTGTCGTATTCGCGTTGGGTCTCAAGGAGGTCACTGATCTTATTTTTCTTTTTTCCAAGTCCGACGGAGAGGTTATCCATTTTCTTTCTTAGAGGAACAACTTCGACTTCAAACAAAGTATCTAGATCAATTCTTGAAGAGTACTTTTTGATCAACTCTGGCTTGACCATTGTTCCGAGGCGGAGCATTTCGCCGCCACCTAGTTCCTTGACATCACTGAATCGATCAAGACATCTTTCGAGAGCTGTATCTATAGCTAAGTTTGTATTGGAAACCAACAGTACTTTTTGCCCCAAACTTGCGAGAGCCGCAACAATAGAGCCCATCGTTGTTGTCTTGCCGGTGCCCGGTGGTCCCCAGATGTAAGTTACAGAATTTCGAGCGACAACTTCTAGAGCATCAGACTGCAGTTGGTTGAGGCCATCCATAAAACTCTTGTTTGGCTTCAGGGATTCAACGTTCAAATATTCGGCGAGTCCGATAGAGGAGAGTGCTACTTGGTTTTCAAAAGGTGCATCCGCGCCTAAAATAGAAATCTGCTTCTCCAACAAAAACAGTGGGTCGCTTACGACAGCGCCTAGTGAAATCGTCGAGCCGAGGTCTTCATCAAATTCAAACACGAATTTGGAATTAATCTCACCCAAGTACCTTCCCTTGGATGTCTTCTCGCCAACTGTGAAAGAAACTTGAACGCCTTCATCTGGCGGAAATCCAGACAACTCCTCGAACTCATACACAAAAGTGTTCCCTTTTTTGCGGGTTTGTGTTCCATCCTTAACCTGGTTGGCTCTTTCGCCAGAAGAAGCTTTTCTAGCTATTTCCAATTCTTTCGCGAGCGCAGCTCCCAATTGTTGCTTCAAAGTCGCCGCGCGAGTCGAAATTGCCATTTCAGAGCCCAATCTTAACGAAAACTGAAGGGATCGCGCGGGAACTCATGAAGCAAAGGTAGTTCATTTGCCTGAAAAAGAGAATCAATTTCTTGTCAGCCCGCTCCCCTACATTCCGCTTGTGACTAAAAAACGTCGTCGTGGCTCTATCAAACTAATGGTTTGTCCTTCTTGCCGACGGACCGACACTCTTCGGGAGATTGTCTATGGGATGCCAGATCCTGAAATCTTTGACTTTGAAAAGTATGCCGTCGGTGGATGTTGCATCAATGGCGATGGGACCGATCCGGATATCAGGTGTAGAAACTGTGACTGGGAAGGTTTTCGAACGATATTGGAGAATCAATGAGCGAAGAAGAGATGCAGGAGCTTCAGAATCGCGTTGTAGAGAGTATTCAGGACTACTTCGATAGTTATGACTGGGATGGAAAATTTATTGACCACTTTGGTGAATAGGGTTTCGTCAATTTGTCAGTCACCCTCCGTAACCTTCTACCTATGAAACAAGAATCCAACAAGTTCGCGACCTATCTGGCCATCATCGCAGCTCCTTTTGCTGTGGGTGCTTTCTTCTTAACCTGGGCGCCCTCTGCACAGTTTGCGAGTGAGGATCCTGCAGGTGATGGGTACGTGCCTCCGCGCAGTATTGAGCGTTTGGTGGAGAAAACTCAGGAGTCGACCGTGACTGTTTGGTGTGAACCTGCAGAAAGTAAGGGAACTCAAGGAACTGGTTGGGCCATAGATCTGCCAACAACTCAGTCAAAGAATTATCCAACGACATTAATTACAAATCATCATGTGATTGACGACTGTATTGGTGAGGATGAATCGGTCACGATTGCCCTTCCCGGTGAGGATCCGTCGTCCGCCGTGATTGTTAAGTGGGACGAAGAGAATGATTTAGCTGTGTTGGCAACGGGTCGCGATTTGCCTGTGTTGGCCCTTTCTGACAACGCACCTTGGCCTGGGTATTGGGTAATGGCGTTAGGAAGTGCAGATGGATATGAGGGCTCTGTTTCCTTTGGAAATGTCATTAACTTTTTCAACAAGGAGATTTTTATTACCAACAATATTTCCCATGGAAGTAGCGGTGGACCGTTGATTGATAACGAGGGCTTTGTTATCGGCGTAACTACATGGGGTCATGAGGTGGAGCAGTACAACGGGGCTATGTCGCTTGATGCGTTCTGCGCGAAAATACTTGAGTGCGAGTTTGAATGGAAGGGCGAGAAGACTTGGTGGGATTACAACGGTTAATTGTTTTCCAAGACTTTATTCTCTAGTTCATGATGCCGCATTAAGGTTTTAATGTAATCAAGACTTTATCCTGAACTCCAACGCTTATTACTTTTATGTTAACCCCTTCATACGTCACCGATTGACCGTCAGAAAGTACTGGATCAGAAACTGATGTAGCTGGCGATAGGTACTCCGAATTGTGCCCCAGCGTTGCGTTATAGACATAAACCAAGACACCTTCGGTATTGCCTCGAACCGAATCGCTACCAGTGAATTTAGTTTTGTTACGTGATTCGACTAACAACGCTCTCGTGGGCGACAATTTAATTACGGCCAATTTCGTTCCATTGCCTCTCGAGTTCAAATCCGACAAATTTACAAGTTCGGAAGTTATGTTTGACTTGCTCTTGCAAAAGATCCATTGATCCTCAAGCCATTTTGTCGCAGCAAATCTCGACCATCCGCTCAATTCTCGACGAGAATCTTGATTGCCCATTAAGTCGTATTGGTGATACGCAGCAGACGCTCTACTTCCGCTTATGTGTGGAATTCCTAATGTGTGACCATACTCGTGTGCCCAATATGACCAATAGGTTCTACTACCTACTTCAAAGAACTGACCTAAAGTTGTAAAGGAAGCTATTTTTCCCTCTGAAGAGTTATATTTATTGATGTCACCAGTCCAAGGAAAACCTTGTGCAGTTTCCTTTACTGCAATTTGATTCTTAGGCAGTAGGAAATTAACAACTTGAACCCCTGTGAAATCTACTCTTGAATCTGCACTTAATATTGCATCTTTCCAAAAGTTTTCTGTGGTGATGTAATCGCCAGAGAATGCAATCTGATATTTCTTCTGATCGCCCGGTAAAGTGATCCAATCATCATGAATTTTCCAGTTGATTTTTAGTTTTCCGTAGCTCACAAAATCGTAATACTCGGTAAGAAGTTGCATTTGTTGATCGACTCTGGATCGCCACGATGTTTCACCCTTTAGATCGGTGAAGTCAATAGGAATCAAGTACCAAGTTACATTCCCAGTGGATGGCACTGGCTTTTCTTTATCATTAAAGCCACCGTAAAGCGCCCCGCCATAGACGCCCACTTCAGGATTTGAGGCATCTTGGATCTTGCAATTTTCGACAGGATCTGACACAGATAAGACACTAGGTACTGGTGTTGGTACGGCAGGCGCCGCTGTTGTTGGCTTCTTGATCGCAACGCCTTTATTCCAAACAAGTTTGCTACCAGATTTGACGCAGGTGTACTTCTTTCCATCAGCTGTTGCTGTTGCTCCAGCTTTGGAGCACTTAGCACCAGTATTTACTGCTGCAAATGTTGGTGAAACAGTCAATGAAAAGATGAAGAGACTTGCGATGACAATGCGAGATCGGTACATACCAATAATGTACCAACGAGTTTGGGGAAACTAAATAGCTAGTAGACATTTATTGAACTTACAAAAAGCCGGATTAGGTATTTACTCTCGATTTCCTTCAGACGTTGACTCCAACTTTGGCTTATCTGCAGCACCCTCTTTTAGCTCATCCTCAATCGCTTTGATAGTCGCGGGGATTCCGTTTTCGTAGGAGTAAAGACCTAGAGCAAATAGGTGTGAGAAGGCGTAGCCATCATCGGGTGTAAATCTAAGGCCAGATGACTTCTGTCGATTGGAAACACCGAAGATGAAATCTGTTCGATCTGGATTTGAAAATGTGGAGAGTAGTTTTGAAAATGCCCACTCGGTGGTTGCGATGGGGCCGGCGAAGATAAGTCGTTGGTTGGTTAACTTCACCATTCCTTGATCCTTATCCATCTGCATCTCTTCGCCTGGAATCATCCGCCCTTGCATTGAGCCGACGCGGAAGCGAATACCGGCTGCGATTGGGATGGAAAAGCCTGTGGAGCTGCCGCTATAGCGAGAGGGCGTGCGACCTGCGACGTGATAGATAGCTGTGCCGGTCCATAAAACTAACTCGCCCTTTTTCTGCACCAAGGATTGATCATCGGGTTGATTGCCAGTAGATGCGGCGGTGAAGATCTCTAGAGCTTGGGC
>JACCDM010221183.1_pt1 | contig 15333 bp, 12 predicted proteins | sample 7445851 | NCBI WGS metagenome assembly JACCDM01 (sample SAMN15323438, study PRJNA562643) | freshwater metagenome | isolation source: river surface water | place: USA:Blue River Watershed | collected 2017-08-16
CCAATGGAGCGTCTGACAATTGATGCGCCAGAAGATTATCTCGGCGTTCTTACCCAGTTGATGGCGCTTCGTAAGGGTCGCATGGAGCAGATGGTGAACCATGGCACTGGTTGGATTCGCCTTGAGTACAAGGTTCCATCACGTGGTCTGATCGGATTCCGAACAGAGTTCCTTACTGAAACTCGCGGAACAGGTTTGCTCCACCATGTATTTGATTCATATGAGCCATGGTTCGGTGAGCTTCGTACTCGCAGCACAGGTTCACTTGTCTCTGACCGTATGGGTGCTGTCACCTCTTACGCACTTACCGGTGTGCAAGAGCGCGGAACAATCTTCGTCGAGCCAGGCGATGAGGTTTACGAGGGCATGGTTATCGGTGAGAACTCACGTTCTGACGATATGGATGTCAACTGTGTTCGTGAAAAGAAGCTCACCAACATGCGTGCTTCAGGTACCGATGATTCTGAGAAGTTGATTCCACCTAAGAAGCTCAATATGGAAGGTGCGCTCGAATTCTGTCGTGAAGATGAGTGCGTCGAAGTCACACCTGCAGTTGTGCGTATCCGTAAGGTTGTCTTGGATGGCGCAGAGCGAGCACGTGCAACATCTCGTGCAAAGAAGAGCAATCAGTCATAATTTAATTCGCTGAAAAAGAAATGGACCCGGTGCTCAGCGCTTAGGGTCCATATTCTTTTGGGGTTAATTGAAGAAACTTTGACCGAGGTATCTCTCTTTTGACGCACCTCTAGGAACAATAAAGAGAGCAGATCCAACAGGGGTTGTGTATCGATTGAGGTCATCAATTTGATTAAGTTTGGCCTGGATATCAAGGTAGTTCTTCAGCTGCGCTTGAAAGGAAATGAAGATCAGTCCTGCATCGCGAGTGCCATCGGCGAGATAGTTATCATCATAGTTAAAGCCACGACGAATGATTCCAGCTTCACCTTTAGTAAATGCTCTACTTTGATGAGCAGAGGCACTTGATGACTCGAGGAGATCGCCATCATCGAGCGAGCGACCGATTACCTTGGATTTTGAATCGGTTGAAACTTTATTCCATCCATCAAAATCCATCCGAATACGTCTAATAATCATCGTTGTCCCATCTCTCAATGGACCATCTTTAACCCAAGCGATATCCCCAAACTCCTTGCTCCCGATAGTTTTATTTGCGGTTCCATCAAGTTGTCCCATCAAATTACGAGAAACCTGATTGAGATTCATACCCGCAGGATCGAGAAATCCGCGCTGTTGCCAGCGGACCGTGGCAAAAGGTTGCGCATCACGTTCTAGAACTTGAGCTGCATGGAAGATGGATTGCGGATTGTCTCCCGTAATCTGCAGCACCAAGTCCCCATCACTCCATCGTGGCTCTAATCTATCGATGGAGTAAGAAGGAATGGATTTCTCTTCTATCGGCCAAAGTTCGGCAATCCCGGTTTTTTCGAAGAGCGAATATCCAAATCCAACCAGGACAGTCAATCGGGCAGGATTTTCAGCCATCTCTCCTTGCGGATCGCCAATGATTGCACGGCCTGCCATGAGCTCTGCTGAATCATTCGTCCACAATCGCATCAAGCGAGCAAGTGCTGACTTATCAACGCCTTCCTTGATATCAAAGGCAATTACGGTTGCATTTGCTTGGCGATTAATCTCAATCCCATTTTGGTGCGCGCCATAAAAAGGTTCTATTGCTGCTGCGATAGAGGGCTCTCGTTTGAGATCCACCATAGTGGCGGTGGCAAAGATGCCACCGCCCACTACGACGGAAAGCGCGCCAATGGCTAGCTTTCTATAGTTCATTTACATGCCGCCAGATGCGCCATAGACCTCATCATCCATGGCGATCTCTTTCACTGGAGCTGTAACTGTCTGCTCTGTGCCATCGCTAAAACGGAGTGTGATCTCTGTTTCATCGCCGGCTTTGAGTTCTTGTGAAAGCTCAAGCAACATGACGTGATAGCCACCCATACGAAGTTTGACACTCTCGCCAGCTGGAATCAGGAGTCCTTCTGGCATCGCATTCATCACTCCGTCAATGACTTCATGAATTTCAACGATTCCAGCAACAGGCGATTGACCACCCGTGAGAGTGACATCTTCCTCACCGTTATTGGTAATCGTCATAAAGGAGCCCGTCATGTATTTGCCAGTCTCTTCATTCTTATATGAAATTGTGTCAATCGCTCGAACGATTGGATTTTCGATTGTAATTGCGGAGCCAGCCACTTCCTCTGATCCGCATGAACTCAAAGATGCTGTCGCAAGTATTGCAGCAGCAACCATTACTACTTTTTTCATATTTCCTCTTTCATAAATTAAATAAAACCAAGAGTTGAGGATTTCTCAACTTTGCTTGTTGGCTTTAGTACGAAGGAGGCGCTCTGAGAGAGCGTGAAATAGCGAAGTATCGAGGCGCAAGGGATCTATACGAGAAGCCAGGGCTAGTGACTTCAAATGAAACGTAGGGGAGTTGAAATGAAACTACCGGCAAAAATATCGAGAGGATGAATTGGCCCAGCAGTGGAAGATTTGCATCGAAGTAACGAAGAACCTGATAGCTCAAGAAGCCAGCAACGATGTGAGATGCGAGCATTATTGAACCGTTATCCGGTAGCCCACCCAAGATAAAGTGGCCACTATTTTGTGCGAGGAAAATGGCAACTGTTGCACGAATAGGATCATCGCTCTTACGGACCAGAATGGCTGCAATTGCAATTGATATACCAATAAGGAGAGCTGCGGCTTCGAATGAGATAGAGTCGCCACCAGCGAGAACATGGGCAATCAGTGAAGTGGTCAGCAGAGTGCAGGAAGCGGCAAACGCTCTCACTGCTCTCATGGGGGAATAATCTCACGAGCACTCGATAGGAAGGTATTTTTGTGGCGACTATAAGAAAGTATTCACTTCTCACAGCAGCCCTTTTCTCCTTCTTTTCTCCTTCTGCGGCCTTTGGCCACACATCTGTGGTCAGCACCACACCGATCTATAAATCAACGTTGGCGCAGATGCCCACCCAGGTATCCATTACATTTACCGATGATTTGATGGAGATTGGTGAGAAGAAGGTCAACACCATTTCAATTACAGCTCCCGATAATTCCGAAGTAAAGATTGCAGCTATTACTATTGAGAAGAACGTGATAATCGCTGAGCTGCCTCAAGATAAATTTAACGATGGCACCTATGTGGTTACTTACCGAGTTGTCTCCGCGGACGGCCACCCCGTGTCAGGAAGTTACGAGCTTTATCTCAACGCCCCGAGCGCTCCAGTAAAGAGCGCAACGGCGGTGGAAAATGAGCACGGATTCCTCCATGTGCATCAGACCCACCTCATTCAAGCGGGTGTTGTGCTGATACTGATAGTTCTATGGTGGGGATATCGCCGATTTAATCGCGAAGCGGGCGAATAGCGATGATTTGTCAGTGCTCTAGGGTTCAATTTCCGCTATGAGTAAATCAGCGCCAGCCTTGGGTCTTCACCTCGCTGCGCCTGCCTTTGCTCCCCGCACCCTCACTCTCGACCCGCAGCAGGCTGCTGCTGTGGCACATCGTGGATCACCTCTGATTATCCGCGGTGCAACCGGAACAGGTAAGACCACCACGCTGATTGAGTGCGCGATTGATCGCATTAAGAAAGGTGCAGCGACAGATTCAATCTTGATTCTTACCTATGGTCGTGAACGTGCATCTGAAATTCGCGATGCAATTGTGATTTCAGCTGGTGGAACAGTGCAAGAGCCGGTGGCGCGAACTTTTCATGCCCTTGCTTTTTCTATTCTGCAGATGAGTGCAGGCGAGAATTTCCGCGAGACAGTATTGATCTCCGGTGCCGAACAAGAATCGTTTATCAAGATTCTCCTCGAAGGAAATATTGAAGATGGCGTTGATTGGTGGCCTGCAGATCTTCGTAGCAATAACTCCAATGGCGCATCAGAGATAATGGGCGAACCACTTCTTACCCAAGGTTTTATCCGCGAGCTTCGCGACCTTATGATGCGAGCGACAGAACGCAATATCTCACCGCGCACACTTGCAGAGATGGGCGAACGTTTAGGGGAGAAACTCTGGACACCTGCAGCTCGCTTCTGGCAGAAGTATCTTGAAGTCTCCGCCGATATGGAGTCAGCTGCTGCTGATTCAAAGATGCGCATCGACTCGGCACAGATTATCAATGCGGCAATTATTCACCTCGAAAGAAACCCAGAGGTGCTCGCCCAACTCCGTAAACGTTTCTCCACCGTCATGGTCGATGAGTTCCACGAGAGCGATCCGGCACAACGGCGCCTACTCGAGCTCTTAACATCTGAAGACGTGGTCCTTGTGGTTGACCCAAAGTCAGCAGTCGGTCGATTCCGCGGATCAGATCCTGATGGCGTTGATCAATACTGTGCAAATCGTTTTGTGGGCGCAAAGATTGTCACTCTCGAGACCAACCACCGTGGGTCGCCAGCTAAGTTTGCAATTGAGGTTAAATCCGAGAGCGAAGAGGCACAATTCATCGCCTACAACATTAAGCGTGCTCACCTCATTGATGGCGTTGCCTATAGTGATATGGCCATTATTCTGCGTTCGCAGAACACGACAGCGACTGCAATCCGTAGAGCTTTAGGGCAATCTGGTATTCCAGTTGCTGGTGACCGTGAGGCGATTGCAAGTAGCGCAGCGCTAGCCCCCTTCTTGCTCTTGGCTCGAGTCGCCGCAGGAAACGAGACTCTCACCCTCGATATCTGCGAACGACTTCTCCTCTCTGAGTTCGGTGGCGCAACTTCAATCTCGCTTCGTCGCATTCGCACCGCACTCCTTAAGGCGCGAGATGAAGCAGTAGATCAGCGCACCGGTAGCCAGTTGATTATTGATGCAATCGATAAAGGCGAGATTGCAATTGAAGAGTCAGCTGAACTCCTTCGAGTCCACACCCTCCTTCGCGAAGCGCGTGGATGCCTTCGCAAGAAGAACTCTTCTATTCACGATCTTCTCTGGACTATCTGGTCCAAAGCGGTCAACAGCGAAAACCAATTGATTTCAGATCTCTGGCAACGAACTGCGCTTCGTGGGGGTTCTCGTGGCGCTGCAGCCGATCGAGACCTTGATGCGATGGTCGAACTCTTTGATAGCGCAGCTCGACATATCGACCGTATGCCGGGTGCACACCCTCGGATCTTCTTAAGCGAAATTGCTCAAGAAAATATCGTGACCGATGTGATTACTGCAAAGGGCATCCGCCCTGATGTCGTTCAAATCCTTACCGTTCACTCTGCCAAGGGCCTCCAATTTAAGCGAGTCTTTGTAGCTGGAATTCAAGAAGGAATCTGGCCCAACCTCAAACAACGCAGTACCTTGCTTGGAGCCGAGCGACTCGTTGAGCGTATCCGCCATAGCGAAGAGATGGCGCAGATCGCCTTTGAGATGATGACAGCTAGATCACTTGCAGAAGATGAGAAGCGCCTCTTTGATGTTGCTACCTCCCGCGCATCTGAACATCTCTATATCTCTGCGATTTCGCGAGAAGAGGATTCACCTTCATCTTTCTTCCTTGATGCGCTCGAATCTGGTGACTTTGCACCAATCACCTTTAAAGATGCGAGACCTCTTACAACCAACGCGCTCGTTGCTTCGCTGCGCAGGTCACTTCGGACAGATCGCGCTCCAGTTGCTGCATCGCTCCTATCTACGCTCTCAGCCTCTGATATTGCAGTAGCCAACCCAGATAACTGGTTGGGTTCTCGACCAATCTCTACCGAAGCTCCATTGGTAGGAGAGGGTGAAACCGTCTACATCTCACCAAGCGCTGCAGAATCCTTTGAAACCTGCGGTCTTAAGTGGTTGCTCGAGCGCAATGGTGGATCCAATGGTGACTCCACTGCCCAATTACTGGGCTCAGTGATCCATGAGTATGCACGCCTAAAGGTCGAGGGCAGCGATATCACTGATGAGTTCCTCTATCAATCACTGGAGAAATCGTGGCCATTGATTACAGATTCAACAGGTTGGATTAGCAACCATCAGCTCCTGCGCGCCCAGAAGATGCTCCAACGTTTTGCACAGTATCACCGAGATGCAACACGTGATGTTGAAGGCGTCGAACTCACCTTTGAATTCGAACTCGGTAACGCCAAGGTCCGAGGTTCGGTAGATCGCCTTGAGGTAGACAGCGATGGAAAGTTCTATGTCGTCGACTTTAAGACCGGTAAAGCAATAACTAAGAAAGAGGCGGCTAAGAATTTGCAACTTGCCTGCTACCAATTAGCAGTTGTGCTCAATGCATTTGAGAAGAAGTTCGACCAACCTGCTGTCTCTGGTTCTCACCTAGTCTTCCTCGGCCATGACAGTAAAGAAGTTGCGACACGTGAGCGAACATCGATTGATGTCGAAATAGTCCAAGAAAACTTAATGGAGATAGCAACTGCGATGAGCGCTCCAGTCTTCTATGCAAAGAAGAATGAGTTCTGCGGCTTCTGCCCGGTGAAGAGTTCCTGTCCGCTCCACCTCGAAGGAAGATCGGTGATCGGATGAGTAACGAGTTGGTAGAGAAGTACACACCCGATCAAGTTGCAGCTCTTATCCAGTTGGTAGATCCAAAGTTCTATCCACCTAGCGATGAGCAGGCGGAGATCATCTCGATTAAGAGCAATCCACTTGAACCATCAGTTGTCATCGCAGGTGCGGGCTCTGGTAAGACTGAGACGATGGCTTATCGTGTGGTCTATCTCGTTGCTAATGGCTTCGTCCGACCAGATCAGATTCTGGGCCTTACATTTACACGTAAAGCAGCGGGCGAGCTCAACCTACGTATTCGCAAGCGCCTCTCCCAACTGCTCAAAGGGCTCAAGATTGAACACGAGCGCAGTGGTAAGGGTGAATTTATAGCGCCATTTACTCTCTCCAACACATCGGTGACGACCTATCACTCCTATGCCGGACGCATCTTGTCAGAACATTCAATCCGCCTTGGTATCGATGCAGATTCACAACCGCTCGGCGAGGCTGCGCTCTGGATGATGGCCAATCGAATCGTTCGTAATTGGGATGAAGCGGGTTACTCCAACGAGAGCTCAGTCAAGACAATTGTGGAAGATTTGATGGGGCTGACATCGCAGGCGCTCGAACACCAAGTCACCGGCGATCAGATCATCGAGCAAGATAATAAGTTATTGGCAGAGCTCAATCGAATGAGCGGAGCAAGTAATGAAGGAGTACGCAAGGCGGCGATGGCAGCAATCCAAAGATCTGGATTAGTTGCAATGATGGATCGCTTCCTCGCAGAACGTCGCGGCGATGGACAGTTATCCTTTGATGATCAGATTTCACTTGCGGCAAAGATTGCACAGAACTTCCCCGATGTTGGAGCGATTGAGCGAGCAAAGTATCTAGTGGTACTCCTCGATGAATATCAAGATACATCGCATTCTCAGGTTCGACTCCTCTCTACGCTATTTGGCGGGGGTCACGCTGTGACAGCAGTTGGCGACCCATGCCAATCGATTTACACCTGGCGCGGAGCTGCCGCCGGAACAATCGGTGCCTTTAATCGCTACTTCCCAAAGCCAGATCAATTCTCTGGAAAGTTGCAATACAACCTTTCGCGCACCTACCGAAATGATCACTCCATCTTGGCAGTTGCAAATGTGATCTCTGAAGGTGTTCGCAAGAACGATGGTGTTGAAGTTCTTCCGCTTCGGGCACGAGATGACGCCGGTCATGGAGATCTCATCTGTGGAATATATGAGAATCTTGAAGCTGAGGCGCAGGCGATTGTTGAGTATTTCCAGCCACTATGGCGCGAAAATGAAGAGCGTCGAGCAGCACAAAAGCGTGGCGAAGAAGGCGATAAGCCTCGTACCTTCGCTGTATTAGTGCGTAAGAAGTCACAGATCGCTCTCATCCAAGAGGCGCTCACAGCAGCAGGAATCGAATCCGAGGTACTCGGTCTCGGTGGGTTGATTCATGTTCCAGAAGTTGCAGATATCGTTTCAATCTTAAAAATTATTAATTCACCAGATGCTGGTGGTGCGTTGATGCGTCACCTCACAGGTCCCCGCATCAACCTTGGACCACGCGATATTGCAGCCCTTGGCCGCTTCTCTCGCTCTCGCGCACAGAGCGAAGGCTCTGATAGCCGCTCTCTTGTGAAGAACATCATTGAAGGTACTGCGCTTAGCAATGATAGCGATGATCAATTCGCCGGATCTCTCATTGATGCCCTTGATGAAATCAACGCAGCTGATTCTCGAACATTCTCTGTCGCCGGATTCGCTCGTTTGACTCAGTTCTCAGCCGATCTCCGACGCTTACGTTCGCGCGCATCAGGTTCCATTACAGATTTGATTCTCGAGATTGAGCGCTATCTCAACCTCGAGGCAGAAGTCGCACTTCGCGAAGAGAGTATCCATGGACGTCGCCACCTCGATCGCTTCTTAGATGAGGCTAGCAAGTTTGCCCGCTCTGGTGGTTCGCTCAATAGCTTTATTCAATGGCTCGATGTTGCAAGCGATGAAGAAGGTGGATTGAAAGCAGGAGCGCCAGAGGTTGATGACAGCGTGGTTCAGATTCTGACAATCCATATGTCGAAGGGCGCTGAATGGGATGTTGTTGCAATCCCTGGGCTAGCAAAGGGGACATTCCCATCTACCAGCTCCAAGAGCCCTGAAAACTGGGTCTTTAATGAGCGATTTATTCCATTTGAACTTCGCAGTGATGCAGATGTTGTTCCACAACTCAACCTGTCGCAGGTCACGACAAATGCCGATGCAAATAAAGCACTTGATGCATATAAAGATCTCTGTGCTCAGTATCGCCTTAGTGAAGAGATCCGTTTAGGCTATGTGGCGGTCACTCGCGCAAAGACCCACCTCTTCTGTTCCACTTCGTATTGGGGTGAAGGTGTAAAGCCGCTCGAACCGTCATCGCTCTATCGAAGCATCGAATCAATCGCCGCTACATCAGGTCGCGTTATCGATGAACTCGAACCACCAGCCTCCGAAGATCGTAATCCGCGAGAGGATATTGAGGTCACCGAAGCGTGGCCACGTGATCCACTTGGTGCCCGTCGTGAAGTATTCGATACATCAGTTGCACAGGTGCGCGCTGCCTCACCAGCAGATTTAACTGCGCTGCCATCCGATGACTCCGTGATTGCATCATGGGTTGAAGATGCTCAAGCGTTGATTGCAGAGGTGGCAGAGTCCCGCACCGGCGCAACAACTATCCCACGCCCGATTCGAATGTCACCATCATCAATCATCGCGATGAAGCGTGATCCTGAAGCTTTTGCCCTCAATATACGCAGACCAATGCCACGAGCTCGAGATGAATACTCATCGCGTGGAACTGCATTCCACCTCTGGGTCGAGCGCCACTTGATGGGGAATTCAATCTTCGATGATGAAGATTTTGATCTCTTGCAACCAATTGAAGAAGATCGCACTCTGGAAGAGCTCAAGAGCGCTTGGCTCGCTTCCGATTGGGCAGATCGGGAAGTTCATAGAGTGGAAGTGCCATTTGAGACAGTGATTGCCGGCACCTTGGTCCGAGGGCGAATCGATGCAATATATAAGACAGAGCAAGGCTTTGAGGTAGTCGATTGGAAGACTGGATCCAAGGAGCTCGATCAAGATTCTGCGATCCAGCTCGCTATCTACCGCCTCGCCTGGGCGAAATTAGCAGGAGTATCTGTTGAGAGCGTCAGCGCTGCATTCCATTATGTTCCAACAGGTGTGACGGATCGTCGCAGTAATCTCATGAGCGAGGCAGAGCTCATCGCACTCTTAAGCTAATTTCACCATCAATTTCATTCTCAACTTAAATCTCAATAGATATCGGGCGATGATCGCTGATTGAGATTGGCTCGTGCACAATTTCACGCGCGCTTGCAAGCGACGTTTTGCGTATCAGGATGTAATCGAAAGAGATTGCCGGCTTCCATGAAGGATATGAGTGTGCATCGGTCGCTCTTCTCCATTGCGTAATCCGAGTTGGGATGCCCCAAGGAAGATTGAAATCTCCAAGCAGGATCACCTTTGTCTGATATTGCTTCTCTATCTTCTTCGCCCAGCGGGTGAGCTTTAATAGTTGGAAGATATTTACAAAGGGAACAAAAGAGAGATGTGTATTTACTACCGTCCAACCATTCTCTAGAACAGCAGCAATCGCCACTCGTGGTTCATCCTTGACATAGAAAGGCGCAACTTTGCCTTTCTCATTTGCAATCAAGAGCGGCATGCCGATCCATGCTTTTCCTAACTCATATCTCAGCCAATGCTGCACTGGAATCTTTGATGCAATTGCTATTCCATATAGCTGCGAGCCACTCTCTTCGGGATAGGTGATTACTCGAGTTTCAGTAGAGGTTAACTTCCGCCAAGAAAAACCAGGGGTGCCTTTGAGTGTGGGAGCAAAGCCCCATGCCAGAGCGCCCATCGATTCTGCGATATCGATGATCTGGTTTGCCGAGCCCGAACGCTCGAGCTGCATATCAATCTCCTGTAAGGCCAATACATCGCTGGCTAATGAGGCTGCCACCGTTGGCGCATCCTCCGGCTGAGCGGGGTTGAGGCTCTGGCCATGGAGGTAATTCCACGAGGTGATACGCATGGGGCAACACTAGTAACCTCCACCTATGAGCGCGATTCCACAGAGACCATCATTGATGGACCGTTCCGGTGAACTTCGCAGCGATCAGAAGCGAATTGAAGAGCTCTGGAGTTCAGCGCTCATTATTGAGGTGGGTAAGGGGCGAATTCGCTCCACCGAATCAGGTCCAGTCTTCCTCTCGGCCAGCGATGCCATTGGAGGAGAGCGATACTTCCTCGGTGTCGATCGCGAGACCAATCGCCCATATTTTGCGTGGGCATCAGGCGCGGTCGATAGTGAAGTTGAAGATTATTTATCATTGCGCGAATTGGCTGGAGGACTTTCACCTCGCGATTTAGAGATTGCAATGCATGCGATTGCACTTTCAAATTGGCACGATGCACATCCACACTGTCCCAAGTGCGGAGCGCCTACACGTGTTGACCTTGCAGGGGCAGCTCGCAAATGCGATCAAGATGAGACACAACATCATCCACGCACAGATGCTGCAGTGATTGTCCTTATTAAAGATCGTGAAGACCGAATCTTGCTTGGCCATCAACCTGTCTGGCCAGATGGTCGCTTCTCTACCTTTGCAGGATTCCTAGAACCAGGTGAAACATTTGAGCAATGTGTTGCTCGTGAAGTCTTTGAAGAGGCTGGCGTCCAACTTTCTGAGATTAAATATCTGGGATCACAGCCATGGCCATTTCCAGCTAGTGTCATGATTGCCTTTGAAGCAATTACCGATGCACCAGAAGAGGCGCGTCCTGATGGAGAAGAGATTACAGAGGTGAAGTGGTTCTCTCGAGCCGAACTTAAAGCAGCAGCCGAAGATGGCTCACTACTTCTTCCTCCCACCGTGAGCGTTGCTCGAAGAATGATTGAAGGTTGGTTGGGTGCAACCTCTCTCGATTCAGCCAAACTTGCGGGCGAGACATGGCGCTAGATGGCACCACACCAGGGGCTAATTCACTTGATGCGTTAGCAATTCTGGAGGCGCTCGATGACGATCAACGCGCAGTAGCACTTGCCACTCGTGGTCCTGTCTGCGTTATTGCTGGCGCTGGTACCGGCAAAACTCGCGCAATCACCCATCGCATTGCATATGCAGCAGCAATTGGAACGATGGACCCACAGAAGATTTTGGCGCTGACCTTTACTGCGCGCGCAGCTGGCGAAATGAGAGCGCGACTGCGCACTCTTGGAGTTCCCACGGTGGCAGCACGAACCATCCACTCTGCAGCGTTAAAACAACTTCTTTTCTTCTGGCCCACTGTCTTCGGAGGCCGCACCCCTGATCTCATCACCTCAAAGGGAAGTTTTATCTCAGAAGCGGTACGTCGCGCAGGGCTAACGAGTGAGATATCAACACACAATCGCGAACTCATGCGCGATGTTGCAACAGAGATTGAGTGGGCAAAAGTTTCTCAAGTTGCACCAGAAGATTTTCTCAATGAGATTTCACAGCGACTGACTAAGCCGCGCCTTAATCCAGAACACGTTGTGCAGCTATACACCGCATATGAATCAATTAAGAAACAAGAGCTGGCGATTGACTTTGAAGATGTTCTTCTACTAACTGCTGCCATGTTGGAGGAAGAGCGCGATGTGCGCGAGCGAGTGCAGAATCAATATCGCTATTTTACTGTTGATGAGTACCAAGATATTTCACCCGTGCAACAACGACTCATCAATGCTTGGCTTGGTACTCGTAACGATATCTGCGTTGTGGGAGATCCGGCTCAGACAATTTACTCATTCGCTGGAGCAACTCCGGTCTTTCTCAATACCTTTACCCAAAGATTTCCAGATGCTCAAGTAATACGACTCAGCACTGGATATCGATCCACACCAGAGATTACCTTCGCAGCAAATTCAATTCTCCGCGTCGGTGCGATGGGGCAAGAGTTGGTTGCATTTAATGAGCATGGGAGCAGGCCTTCAGTACAAGGGTTTAAAGATGAGCAGGCTGAGATCTCTGGAGTTCTACAAGAGATTACTGGGCTGTTAACACAAGGGATTGAACCGCAGGAGATTGCTATCTTGGCTCGAACCAATGCGCAATTATCAGCATTTGAACGAGCGATGAATAAATCAGGTATTCCATATCAGGTCCGCAATACCGAGCGTTTCTTTGAACGTACCGATGTTCGCGAATTTCTCAAGCAGGTCCGTCAAGCATCTGTTATTCCAGTTGAGGGAAGCAGCTGGATTGATGAATTGCGCACGATTGCTCAACCATTTCTTACCGGTGAATCCATCGATGGTATTGCCGCGCTCTTACATTTAGGACGTGAGCTCGATGAGAGCCCAACATTTGCACCCAAGACTCTCCGTGGTTATCTGCGTGAAGTAGAAGATCGAGTGCAGCAGAACAATCCTCCGACAATGCCGGTAGTCACCTTGGCCACTCTCCATGCAGCAAAGGGCTTGGAGTGGGAGCGGGTTTATTTGATTGGCGCCTCCGAGGGCATATTGCCGCTATCTGGAGGCAGCACATCCGCGACCGGTCTGACCGATGCGGTCCTTGCAGAGGAGCGACGCCTCTTTTATGTGGGAGTCACGCGTGCGAAGGCTGATCTTCACATCACCTATCGGGGTGAGGCCTCTCGATTCCTGCGTGAATCCACCTTGATGCTCTAATTTACCTACCTAATTTAATTACCTTGCGAGTAGCTCGCACCCTCCTCTATCCTTATCACTCCTACAAAATTTGTGGGAGATATTTATGTGAAGGGATGAACGAATGTCATTAGCAATCGTTCTCACAGCAGGCGTATCACGCGCTGCTGCAACTTCACATGCTCACACAACCTCAACAACACATGCAGCCACTACTGCGCGCACACATAAGCGCAATTGGCCCGCAGCAACAAAGTCAGCGTTTTACGCCAACTTTTATGCAGTGGATGAGGCCACGGGAGCAACTATCGGTTAACCGATAACAGCCCATAAGGCCTCTTAAATCCACTAAGGATTTAAGAGGCCATTTTTTTTGGGAAATGAAGTTATTTCCACAACACTCAGAGAAACCATCAGAAGAAAGCAAAGAAAAGGAAAGGCAGGTGAGAGCGATGACCGTTCTCTACAGCGAACTACAGGTAGCAGGTTGGGCAGATCAATACATTGGCTTAGGAGATGTCACATACACATCTGATAACGCCAAGGCCTTTACCTTGCCCTGCCATAACGCAGATCCTGAACTCTTCTTCGCCGACTCTGATCTTGAGATCTCATTGGCAAAGTCCCTCTGCAGCGGTTGCCCGATGAAACAGGCGTGTTTAGAAGGCGCACTTGATCGAGGCGAACCGGTGGGGGTGTGGGGCGGTCAACTCTTTGAAGATGGCGCGATCATTGAGAGAAAACGCCGTCCAGGTCGACCACCGCGTCAGGTAATTGCTGCCTAGTTCTTCAGCTCGAAAATCACAGATCACACCCGCAGAGTGGATGGCGTGCAATCGCCACCACCTGCGGTGATGTGAGCCGTTGGTAATTGATATAGAGAGTATTACCTCCAGTTGGTGCGGTGCCATCGATAAAGTGAAGTATCTGCGCGCCAACAAGAGCTGCGATGTAATGCGCTATCACCATCGGTAGATCATCAACGGGTGTCAGCGGGATTCTTTCAGATCGCGTATATCCCCAGTGATCTATCTCGTAGAGCGATAGACAGCGATGACATGGTGTTCTCCCAGGTAATACAAGAGGGCCAATAACAATCTCATCCCCAATAGGTGGATGAATGAGTAAGTAGGGCTGATTTCTCTGCGACCATTCAATCAGCACCTCTGGATCGCAATCTCCATAGTGCACCGTCAAACCAGGTCGAGAGAGTTCATCTTCAGGGCGATCATCGATCGCAATGGGAAAGAGAGATAAACCCCGCCGGTAATCAGATAGTTGTTGGTAATAGTTGAGCCCAAGATCGCGCGCTGTAAGTGGGCCAGAACCAATATCGAGATCAGTGACTTCGCTCCGGTAGAAGCGATCGGCAAGGCGCACACGCGTCACACCACTGGCAAGCATCATCGAGTAGAGAATTGTGATGACGCGTGAGCGACCTGAAAGCTCAAGGATAAATTCTGATCGCGCCGCAAGAGTGGAAACTCCACCATCACCTCTGGTATCAACCCATTCGACATGTGCTAACTCTGGTGCAGAGCGGGTGCGAAGTTGAATCACTGCTTGATCTCGACTAACAGTCTCTGAGAGGTATCGCTTTGGTGGTGCCAATTCACTCCGCACACGATTGAGAAAACCGCGCGCCTCAAGCTCTCTTACTAATTGCTCAATCTCACCGAGATATTGAGGTGGGATGTTAGTAAAAGGGTTCTGACCTGCTGCCAATTGCACGAGTGCGCTCCGTTGAAAGGGTGATGTGACCTTGGCAACACGTTCTAAGGTGCCGAGCAGATAGCTATCCCCATGGAGAGTTCGTTCTGCAAAGAGCGCGCAACCGCGGATGAGTGAGTAAGAACGTGAAGTTAAATCTGTCATGGCGTAATGAGAGCCATTGAACTGATTGAGTGAAGGTCTGGCGTGATCGCATCTGTGGAGAAAGAAAAATCCCCCGCCTAGCGGCGAGGGATTTAACTACGTATGTAACGTGTTACTAGTGAAGTACGAGAACTACTGTGCCTTACCGAGGATACGGTTGACCTTGGTTCCGCAGACTGGGCAGATGCCCTGTGCCATGCGACGACCTGAGTCAGAGACCTTTACAGTTCCCTCGAAGTCACGCTTCTCCTTGCACTTAA